>Ga0153985_1000160_pt1 | contig 21105 bp, 15 predicted proteins | sample TSGA069MetaG_FD_104715 | JGI IMG/M metagenome (GOLD analysis project Ga0153985, IMG submission 104715) | Attine ant fungus gardens microbial communities from Georgia, USA - TSGA069 MetaG | ecosystem: Host-associated > Fungi > Mycelium > Unclassified | place: USA: Georgia, Alexander Wildlife...
CCTACTTCGCGATATTCACGATCCAAGCGGACACCTTGCAGCTTGCCATCGTTTTCACCCTGCGCACTTTCATCAATCGCCGTAACCATTTCTGGATACAAACTTTGGCGCCCTGGAATGGTCAAGCTCTGGGCCTTGCTGTTTTGTGTGTTGCTCCAATCGCCGAACTTTACGATTTTCCAGCTTTTACCAAACATATCTTCTGTAATAGCGAAATTTGTCTGGCCCATAATGGTTCGTTCATCTGTTCCGAAAGTTATCTCATAGGTGTTAGCTGCATCAAAACCTGTTAGTTTTTCTGCTTCATAATCAATCGTAATTGATGGTGTCGCTTCTCTTGGCAAGCCAGCTTGAATCGTCTTTTTGACAATCACACTCGCAAACTTTTTGCTCGAATTGCTGCCTTCATAACGAACGTCATAGTCTCCGGGGGCTAATCCTTTCACTATGCGATTAGGAGGACCATTTGTCCATGTTGATGCTCCCGCTAGTCGATACTCCATTTCTGGATCTACGCCTTCTAGTTGACCATCGTTATCCCCGTGTGCACTTTCGGGAATAGCCTTGATATGAGAATCATATAGAATTCTACGATGATTGACCGTTAGTTGCTGACTATCACTATCCTGTATAGAAAGACCATCGCCCTTTCGTACGATTCGCCACCCTTTGCCAAACATGTCTTCAGAAATTTTCATTTCTGTCTGTCCAGTTATCGTTTTACTATTAGTGCTATCAAAATAAACGTCATAGGTGCCATTCTGATCAAACCCCTGCAGAAGCTCCTCTTCATAGTCAATAGTAATATTCGGAGCAGCGTGTTTTGGTAATGCTGCCTTGATTGTCTTAACGATGGGGGAACTCACAAATTGTCTTCCATTTGCGATACGAATCTCATAGGTTCCAGGTGCCAGATTTTCGACTAGCCCGCCCGGAGTTCCTTTTGTCCAAGCCCCTCCATTCAGGCGATACTCATATTCTTGGTTAACACCTTGCAGCTTGCCATCATTTTTTCCTTGAACTGTCTCATCAAAAGCTTGAATCCAGTCCTCCGGCAACTTCGCTCTGCCAGGAATCGTTAGCTGTTGTTGATCACTATCCTCAGTGGTAATCCCATTACCCATTTTTTTAATACGCCAAACTTTGCTCATCATATCGTCAGTAATAGGAAAAGCCGTTTGCCCAGAGACAGTTTCGATACGAGCGCCATAATTCACTTGATAATTTCCAGTACTATCAAAGCCGATTAACTGCTCATTTACGAAATCAATCGAAATTGAAGGCGTCGGTTCTTTTACTAGCTGTAATCGAGCGACTTGTTGCTCGCTTTTTTCTTTTGACTGTACTGGCGGAGAGGATGACTGAGTGGTATTTACTGCCGGTTGTTCTTTTTTTGGTTGAATTTCAGGGGGACTTGATTGCTGACTTTCTTGCTTAACAGCAGCCGAAGATGTTGTTTGCGTTTGCTGAACAACCGTACTTTGTGGTGTTTCAATAGAAGTCGTTTCAGGCACGCTAGGCGTCGAAAGTTCTGTGCTTTGTGGTGCTGAAGAAGCCGTTGAAGCTATCGTTTCAGAGGAAACTACTTGTCCAAAAGGTAAAAAAATCGCTAAGAGCAGCACAAAAAGCAGGAACTTACTAAATAGCTTTTTCATCATTTCATCCTCCTCATGGATGTATTCCATAACATTGGCGACGAACAAAAAAGAACTGGTTTCCACTGTAAATAACCTATTTAATTATTGGTGGTTAACCAAGAGAATTAACCACCCAGAGCGTATTTTTTTATGAAGCTTGAAATGTTCACTGGTAAAAGCTTGCCATTTACTATTACACAGTGTTAGGTGCAATAGTAAATGGTATTTGATACTGGATAGGAGATCGGAATGATCTTACCTTCAATTTACTAACTTTTTCCTTTATTCAAAGTTGCTTCCCATCGCATTATTTGTGCAACATTTCCTATCAACCAGACAACAACTGAAATCAATAGTGCTCTTTTCATTTTTTCCCTCCATTTCAACATCAATTTCCGGATATATCTATAAATAATAATGACCTGCAACGTGTATTCCTTCGCTGTTTAATTATATCATGCGCTAATTGTAACTATTGGCGATTAGACAAAAGGAATGCAAAACAAAAGATCACTTTTTTTATGAAGTTTAAAGTTTTTGATATTTAAGGATCTAGATCTTAGAATTCTTTTATCTATAAAATTATTGGCACCCGGAAAAGCATCAACCCTACGAAACATCCGTTATTTTATTTAGAAGCTAAAAATTAACTATTTCCAAAAGGATAGAGAAAACCTCTACCCTCTCACCTCATATTTCTTCATCGATTCATTCACGATCGCCTCACACAAATCGTTGAAACTGATCCCCGCCGCTGCTGCATCCTGCGGGAACAAACAATTCGGCGTCATCCCTGGCAATGAATTCACTTCAAGCACAAAAATATCTCCACGTTTATCAATCAAAAAATCCGTTCTCGAATAAACAGATAATCCTAGCATCCGATGCGTATTCTTCGCCAACCCCTTCATTTGATTAGCGAACCTCTCGTTTATCTGTGCGGGAATCATTCGTTTCGATCGACCAGATTGATATTTACTCCTGTAGTCATAGAATCCTGGTCTAGGGATTAGCTCAATAATTGGCAATACCTGCTCTCCCAGTATCCCAACAGAAAATTCTCTGCCAATAATTTTGTCCTCTACTAATATTTGGGAATTATTTGTATAGTTTTGGACTTTTTCGATTGCTGACTCCAGCTCTTTCTCTGTTTCCGCCATCGATATCCCAATACTTGATCCCCCATCAATCGGTTTGACAACAGCTGGCAGTTTAATCCCTTCGATGTGATTGAAATTAGAAACGATTCTCCAATTTGCCGTAGGTATACCGTGAAAGAGCATCATTTTCTTTGCTAACAATTTATTCATCGCTAACAAACTGCTTTGAGCGTCCGAGCCAGTGTATTTGATATTATAAATATCAAACATCCCCTGCAATTTCCCATTTTCACCGATACCGCCATGTAATGCTAAAAATGTAATATCCGCACTGTCACAGATTTCTAAAATATTTGAACCTATTTCATTTTCCGAAAACGCTTCTAAATCAGGAATTTTTTCCGAAACCTGATGATAGTAGTAATCTGTCCTAAGTTCTTTATATGCACGATCAAAAGTAGTGTATTTGGGTGTGCCAGTTAATAAATCGATTAGTAAAACCTGATGACCTTTTGCGATCAGGGCATTGGCAATCTTACTTCCCGAAGTCATCGAGACTTCTCTTTCACTGCTTCTTCCGCCTGCTAGAACAACAATTTTCATATATTAATCAATTATCCTTTCGTTGACTTAATGGCTCTATGGAACTACGTCAATAGTTTCCCACCTGAAGAGATAATTTTCTCTGGTAAAAGTTTACTGATGTCTTCGAAATTCGATTCCCAACGTGATCCTTTGAAAACAATCATCGAATCATCTACTATCAATTCCATTGTTTCCTCAATTAAAGTCTCTAAATTATCGAAATGGTAGGCCATGATTTTTTTCTTTCGCAATTCCTTCATTATGTCCTTCATCTGTTCACCATATAAAAAAATGTTATCAGCACCAGCATTTGCAAGTGGCTCAATAAATTGATAATGAATCTCCTGACTTTTTTCACCAAGATCAGCAATCTTGGCAAAAATCATTAATTTATTTCCTTTGTGGTGTCCTGATTCTGCCATTAACTTGAAATAATTAATGGCATTTATCGCCGAATGAGTCGAAGAATTATGAGTATCATCAATCAATAGTAGTCGTTCATTATTTACCAAACTAAATTGTTTTTTAGTCAATACTCTCGGCAACGTTTTAACAAGTTTGAATTTTTTTAATCGTTCACTCGATAAATCCACACCTAAAATTTCCAATGCTAACAAAACGCTTAGCGAATTTTGGACGGAGCCTTCAGAACCTCATAGTTCACTTTTCTTTCACCAATGCAAGCAGTAACCCTTGAATAATCCCCATTCCATTCACGATTAATAAGGTACGCATCAGCATTTCTTTGTGTTGAACTATAAGTAAAAATAGTAATAGATCTATCCTTTGCTTTTCTAATAAATATTTCCTTTTGGTCTTCACTAATATCTTGATTTATTATTAATGTCCCTCCAATTTTAATTCCTTCGACTAGTGCGGATTTTATTTCTGCAACATTCAAATCATCTTTATATTTAGATAAATGCGCTCCCCCAATAGTCGTAACAATACCTATGTCTAATTTTGCTAATTCAGTTAAATTTCCAAATCTTTTATGTTTTAATAAACTATCACCTGCAAATTCTAAAGTTAGAAATTCAGGATTTCTAAGAGTATTTGCTAAATAATAAGGCACGCTATGTCTATCATTATGGTTTCCAATATTTACCATTGAATCCGTTTGATAATCTTTTAATAGTCTCCATAACATTTTAGTTGTAGTCGATTTACCTGCTGAACCTGTTACACCAATTATTTTATTTTTGTTTTGTCTTCTCACGTAAGTGGCGAGTGAAATCATAAACTGCTGAATATCTTTAACTATAAATTGTGGGATTGTTTCTTGATACTTTTCTACTGGATTATTTGTAATAATTAACCTACAGGCATCCCGCTTCTCTTCCAGATATTTTAGTGAAAAATTGTAGGTAACCACCAGTGCAGTATGGCCTTTCAAATTTTTATTTAAACGTTGAGAACGATCAATAAATCTTTCCAATTGAAACTCATCAGGTAATTCTCTATTTAAAAAACGGCCTTCTGGATCTACTTTTTTTAAATCCGATATAGCAAAAGGAATTTTTGTATTCATATGTTACTCCTTTATTATTTTTTTCTATTAATCCAGCAATTCCAAAGATTAATCTATTTGCTAGAATTTTCAAAATCACATACTATTAAATACTTCTATTAAATTCAAAAAATTATTCACCAATAAGACACTATTCAAAAGCAACGGTTTTGATATAGTAATATCCCATCTCATCCCTTAACATTTTGTTGTTTGCTAAAACTCCTAAATCCAAACGTTTAAAATCGTCAAAATGCTTCTCTTCATTTAGGAAAAAAGGCTGCCAAAAAGTTTTTTTATTATGAATATACATTGGATATAATCGTATTTCATTCTTATCTAAATCCAGTTGAGTAAAGAGACCAAACGGTGGAATCTTTCGTTCATCAAATTCACCATCTGAATTAAAGACACCATTTCCTACACTAAAAAGCACCTTTTTATGATTGATTATTTCAATTGGTTGTATGAAATGAGGCCCATGACCTATTATCAAATCAGCCCCTGCTGCCGTTAGTTTCTTCGCTATTTTTCGTTGTTCAGGATGGATTGCTTTAAAATCTACTCCCCAATGGCAAATCATTAAAATTCTATTTTGAGGATTTTTATACTTGTATTCTTCAACCTTTTCCACCATTAAATTAGTTAAACTAGCTACTCCCGATTGTGTTCCATATGCATAACCGTTAAACTTTCTTTCATTCGTTGTACGATACCAATACCCATTGAATAGCGCGACTGTTTGCTTTTTGTAGGTGACTTCAATTATTTCGTATGCATCAGACTGTTTTTTCCCCGCTCCTAATGTTTGAATACCAGCTTGATCGAAGCAGTCTAATGAATACTCAATACTTTTTTGTCCAAAATCAAAGGTATGATTCGTCGCAAAAGTAGCTAATTGAATATTCCTGTTCTTGAGCTCTTTTAACGTTTCAGCTGGTTCAGCATACAAATTGAACGGCTTGACCCCTTCAGTTGGGCTTCCTGATAGTTTTGGAGAAGGAAAAACAGCCTCAAAATTCACGATGTTCAGATCATCCTTTTTCAATTTTCCAGCGATTTTATCAAAAGAATGTCCATAGCCTTTTTCCATTAAAGCATCCTTACGATTATTCCTTTTTCGCTTTTCGCTATACCATTCTCCTAAATATACATCTCCTAAAATATTGATTTTCCCTGATTCTAATTGATTTTTTTCTTTTACTCTTGGACTGAAATTTTTGTTTTCTAATAAATAATATAACTGACTTTTTATATCCTGATAGTCATTCGTCGTCATTCCCACAATTGTTTTGACTTTCTTCTTAGAAAAATCAATCAATAATCCTATATTATTGTCACCGCCCCAAAATATTGAAGCTGTGTCTGAAATTTTTTGATCCAATGGATTAATTCCTAAAAATTGTTTACCATGAATCAACCAATTTCGATTTTGTAGCAATCTTAAATATTCGACATCAATTTTTTTGAACAGCTCCCCAGCTTTTTTCAAATCATTTACAGTCATTTTTTGACCTAACTTACAATTAATTCTTCCAGTAACATTGGTCACGCTGTTTGAGTTAATCCCTATTTTTTGAGCTTTTCGTTTAATCTCTCTTGTTGCCCTGTTATTATCGGTATATAAAAATTGTGCCAATGCTAAAAGTGTGTCTGGCGCGTTTAATGAAACTGCTTGTGATAAAACATCTCCTAAATAGCGTTGTTCATTCTCTCTTCCTTTAGTAGATCGAATAGAATTCAATTCCAATACATTCTTAGGAAAAGAAATCAAATCGTTAATAGTTATTATTTTTTCCTGTAAGCGAAAAAGAACTTCGTGAATAATCAAAAGATTCCCTAAACCATAGTCAAAACTTAAGGTTTCATCATCCAGACATTTTTTTCCTGTTCCCCAAAAGACAGACGAGCTTGTATTTTGTTCTTGCATCAAAAGTTTAGGAACTACTTGCCGCATTTGTGTTCTATTCACAGAACCTTTCACTAAAATCACGCTATCAGGTGTTACAGAATTTGCTAAATAGGATTTTAATTCAGTGATATCTGTAAAATGTTGCCCTTGAACACTTTTAGTAAGGTGTCTAAATATCAGTTCTCCTTCTTCACCAAAAGTACAGACTTCATCAAAAATACCTTCATTCAATCTATCAGCAATTTTTTGATAGACAATTTCTTTTTGATTATCCAAATTAATGATTTTTCCTAATACCGCAATTCTTTTTCCTGAAAATCGAGATGCAATTTTTTCTATATAAGCGAAAGCATTCATCATAGATAATTCTTCCGCATTATAGGTATCGTCGACTAGTGTAACCGACTGACTTCCTAACTTCATTGGTATCTCTTCTAAAAAATGCGCTCTTTTCTCAAAAGTAAAAAAAACATCTTGATAATCTTCCAAATTCTCACCGATAAGAGAAAGTAACGTTAATACACTAAGTAAATTGCTCAGCCCTCCGTCATTTATACTATCCATCAAACTCAATTGAAGGTTGTATATTTTCCCATTGATCTCAAAACAAACAATGCTTTTTTCTTCAGAAGAAAGGGTCTTTACAAAGTGACTATATCTTGATCAGGTATTTTTCCTGAAATAATTGAATCCCCTGCTTCAATTGGATCTAAGATTGGTGCCTCTACTACCCATTTATCATAGTTAAGATCCGCATCAGAATCTGAATCTGAGTCGCTATCCGAGTCTGAATCGCTGTCCGAATCCGAGTCGCTATCTGAGTCTGAGTCACTGTCCGAGTCTGAGTCGCTATCCGAGTCCGAATCGCTGTCCGAATCTGAATCACTATCCGAGTCTGAGTCGCTATCCGAGTCCGAATCACTGTCTGAGTCCGAATCGCTGTCCGAGTCTGAATCACTATCCGAGTCTGAGTCACTGTCTGAATCTGAATCACTATCGGAATCTGAGTCGCTATCCGAGTCCGAATCGCTATCCGAGTCTGAGTCACTGTCTGAATCTGAGTCGCTATCCGAGTCCGAATCGCTGTCCGAGTCCGAATCGCTGTCCGAGTCCGAATCGCTGTCTGAATCACTGTCGCTATCCGAGTCTGAATCACTATCGGAATCTGAATCGCTGTCCGAATCACTGTCGCTATCCGAGTCCGAATCGCTATCTGAATCTGAGTCGCTATCCGAGTCTGAGTCACTATCTGAATCCGAATCACTATCTGAGTCTGAGTCGCTATCCGAGTCTGAATCACTGTCGCTATCTGAGTCCGAATCGCTGTCTGAATCACTGTCGCTATCCGAGTCTGAATCGCTATCTGAATCTGAGTCACTGTCCGAGTCCGAATCGCTGTCTGAATCACTGTCGCTATCCGAGTCTGAATCGCTGTCTGAGTCCGAATCGCTATCTGAGTCTGAATCGCTGTCTGAGTCCGAATCACTATCCGAGTCTGAATCGCTGTCTGAGTCCGAATCGCTGTCTGAATCTGAATCACTATCTGAATCTGAGTCACTATCCGAGTCCGAATCGCTGTCTGAGTCCGAATCGCTGTCTGAATCTGAATCACTATCTGAATCTGAGTCACTATCCGAGTCCGAATCGCTGTCTGAATCTGAGTCGCTATCCGAGTCTGAATCGCTATCCGAATCCGAATCTGAATCGCTATCTGAGTCCGAGTCACTGTCTGAATCTGAATCGCTGTCCGAGTCTGAATCGCTGTCTGAGTCTGAATCACTATCGGAATCTGAGTCACTATCTGAGTCCGAATCGCTGTCTGAATCACTGTCGCTATCTGAGTCCGAATCACTATCCGAATCTGAGTCGCTATCTGAATCTGAATCACTGTCTGAATCACTGTCGCTATCTGAGTCTGAATCGCTGTCCGAGTCTGAGTCGCTGTCCGAATCTGAGTCACTGTCCGAGTCTGAATCACTGTCCGAATCTGAGTCGCTATCCGAGTCCGAATCGCTGTCTGAATCTGAGTCACTGTCCGAATCTGAGTCACTGTCCGAATCTGAGTCGCTATCTGAGTCTGAATCGCTGTCCGAATCTGAGTCACTATCTGAATCCGAATCGCTATCTGAATCCGAATCACTGTCCGAATCTGAGTCACTATCTGAGTCTGAATCAGATTCGTCATCATCTAACTCATACTTAATTTCAGTATCTTCCGTCGGATCATCTATATCTGGCAGTTTGTACCCTTTGGTTTCATCCTCTGGATCAACCCATTCCAACGGAACACCATCTTTATCTTTCGGTGTATAGCCTTCAACATAGTCAATCGTTGGGAAATCTGGATCTGACTGATCGAGCATCTTGCTTGGGTCGTTTGGATCATTTGGATAGATGATCGTTCCGTTTCCTGGGAACTTGGAATCTTCACTACCAATGATGATGCTGCCCATTTTGGTATACACATACGTAATTTCAGACGTGCCATTCGTATTCACGACCATATCGGAATCTGAATTCGCATCTTTCTCCACGTACAACCAGCCGGATACGACATCGATCTTCTCTGAAATCGTGTCTTTCACTTTCGCTGGAACTGTCTTCGTTTCTGCGACTGGATTCCCTTCTTGATCTACATAATGATAGAGAATTTTCGCATCATTTAATTTGTACGTAATTTCAGTGTCTTTACTTGCATCCGCAATCGCTAGTGATTTGTATCCTTTAGTTTCATCCTCCGTATCAATCCATTCCAATGCACTGCCGTTTTTATCCGTCGGTGTATAGCCCTCTACATAGGCAATACCAGGGTGATTAGCGTTATCCACTGCTAGTGCTTTGCTTGGATCAGTAGGATCATTCGGGTAAAGAACCGTATCCTCAGTGAAATCTGGATCATCACTTTTCAGAGAATAACTCCCCATTGGCTGATACACATAGGTTACTTCTGATGTTCCTGAAGGTTTGATCGTTCCACTATCGGAAGTTGGGTCTGTCTCTACATATAAGTACCCTTCAACCACATTGATCTTGTCTTCGATCGCTGCGCCTTCAGAAGAAGGAACGACAACATCTTCCGCAACTTCTTTTCCTTCTTTATCAACATAGTGATAGATGACTTTGTATTCATCTGGAACTAACTTCCATTCCATGTTTTGTGAACGCGTATCTTCATCAGGGTCTAACGTGTTTTGCCTTGCTGGGTTGATACTTGCGCCTTCTGCTAATGCTTCATTTGTTGCGGAGTTCACATAATGGAATCCTTCAGGTGCTTTTGGCACAACGATATTCGCTAAATCTCTTAAATTCGTATTAATCGTAAATTTAGTTGTCGTTGGTTCTGTTACCCCATCATGACGAGAAGTATCGATCACCAGACTTCCGACTTCACGGTAAACAAATTCAACCTCAGTGGTTGAGTCCGCATAACGACCAGCCATATTTGCTGGATTTGCGACTAAGTAATAGTTCTTTTCACGGTAATCTATCGCAGTCGTCCGATAAACCGAGTTATAGATTCCTTCTAAGGTGTCATCATCCGCACCATCATTGATCTTCGTATCCGCAACCCCATCACCATCGGAATCCAACATGTATCTCACGTTGACTTTCGTAGTCTTGATCTTATATTTATAAGTGATATCCGTTGTCTCATTTTCTTCTGGGAAATCAACAGACAATGCTCCGGTAAGCGGATCTGCACCATCAGGTAGTTGTTCTAAATCAATTTCATAACCTTCTACAACTAAGTCTTCTGCTGTGATCATTGCTTGTTTAGGAGAAGATTCAGTGGTTGGAAAACCTAATTTTGTGACTGGATTTTGTAATGGGTCATCGTTTTCATCAACGAAATTTATTCTGACTGAGCTTTGACTTTCAATAGTTACCTTATTGGGAACAGACGTATTACTATAATATTTCAAGTTTCCTTCAGAATCTGAATATCCCACTTTTATGGTGTGTGGAACTGAGGAATCATTAAAATAAATATAAAATTCATTAATATATGCAAAACCCTTTGTTGAATACAAATCATTTATCTTTGTAATTAATTCAGGGTCTTCATAAATAATCCCTGAAACTTGTTCTAAATATTCTACAGGTGTTGAAGCTCCGCTATTTTTGTACTGTAATGTATCAGTAAGTTTAACGCCATCACTCCCCGTGTTAGAAGCAAATGTGATCGTCCCATCTGAATTCTTAATTGATGTATAGGTGTTCATTCCAGCCGTTTGTAATGCTGACTCAACTTGTTCATCTGTTGAATCAGGAGCAACTTCTACATATTTGAGCACATAGCCCGAATTTATTCGTATCTGAGTAAAAAGATTTCCAGAACCATCGGGATCTGGTACAGCCAAATAGAAATAATTTTCCAAGTTTTTATCCTGTTTATCATCTCCAACATATGATTCGATCGCGGACTCTGATTCAATAGTCGCTTTAGTTAATTGGAAAATTGTTTCAGATTCAGGTGTGATTACTTCTTCTCTTATACCCGAAATTAGTTTTTCCCAATTGTTGTAAGAGTGAATCACACGTGCTGTATCTGAACGTGCACTTGCTCCTCCAGTTATAGAACTTCCAAAACCCGATGCCGATTTTTTCACAAAGGAAGATGTGAGTGTTTCAATTACTTCACCCGATAAAAAGATATCTATTGAATGACATTCTAATTGTTTAGTAGTTGAATTGTAATATTTGGGAAAGTTCCACTGTAGACCAGGCATGGAAATTTGTGCTCTTTCCATTCCGTCAATAGTTTCAGAAACAGTTAATTCAAAACCAACATTATCAGAAATATATTCGAGTCTCCCAACTCCAGGTATATGTCCTGTCAATTGATTAAATGTAGCTTGTCCATTGTTACTTTGGCTATTACCAGTAATTGGAACAATAATTTTATCCCCAATTTTAATATTGTTTTGGCTATTATCAATTTCTATCGTAAATGATAATCCTGCATCATACCGTTCAATTGTATAACCTGGCTTAGCAATAGAACCATCTGTTTTTAGCCTATTGACATCAGACACCTTAACCTCGGCATCTTCATTCGCAACCCAAGTCTTCGAACCATCCTCATTATCCGAAACACGATTCTCTGCTTTTTCAGTTGTTTCCGGTGTTGCTGCTTCGTCCTTCTCTAGTTCCTCTGCTGAGGCTACTTCTTCTGTTTCTGATGCCTGCGCGTACAACGTACTGGCTGGTGCCGCGACCGTACCAACGAGCATCGCACCTGCGACACCGCTCTTAACGACCCAATGCTTTTTCACTTTATGCATCCGGTATTTCTTTATCGGCTCTCGGCGATACGTCAATTTCCTTTTACTCATTCGTAATAACTCCTTTTTTAATAAATTTTTTACTGCCGGTAGTGCTTTGCTTGAACTATTTGTAAAAATAGTCAAAAAAATTAATCAAGCCGCTCAGAAAGTGCTCTTGATCATCGATCCGCATCCGGAACTTGTCATGTCTGGTATAGAACCCATGGACGATCCGATCTGGATTCTTCATGAACATGGCCATCTCTGAAAACATCACGCCTTTTTCAATCTCAATCTCTGCACGCTTGATTGCGACTTGCCGCAAGCGCCAGAAATCTATTTTAGAAACAAATTGAGTAAGCTCGCCTTGTTTAAAATAGCCGGTTTCTTGGACCTTATCGGTCATTTTGATCGCTGCCATTAATAACTCCAACAAGGTCGGATAGGCAGTATCACGGAATTCAATGAAATTCATATTCTCAAAGGCATTCTTCAACCCGAATTCGTAGTATTTCTTCTCATTCAGGTAAAGTAGAATTTCATTGGTAGCATAGCTTAGCCAGTGGTCGTGGTAGCGTTCGTACCTTTTCTCTACGAAACGATCAAACAACTTTTTGGCTAACTGTAAATGGCGTTCGTCTTTGGTAATGGCATAGCCTCGTAAGATACTGAAGACGGCTTCTCCATCGTAATAAATGATGTTGAACTTCTTCTTGACCTCCAGCTGATCATTTAATATATGGGTCGTTTCCCCTACTTCATTAACGAAGCGCTCATCGATACCTTGGATCAGCTGATTGATGATTCTTTGATACTTATCATCACCAGTAATCGTCTGGAACTTCGCCATGGCTAAGATCGCTAAGGCCTGTGCCCCTAATTTGATCGAAATACCTGAACGCATTTGTTCTTGAACGTATTGCGCTCCGTCTTTCTCCATCAATAAGTGCTTCACGCCCCAATCAAGGGCTTGCTCCGAGCGTTTCAATTCCTCTGTTTTTCCTAAATATTCCTGCGCTTCTAATAAGGCATAGACACTGGAGAAATGTCGGACAGAGTTATAGCCGGTCAGCTCATAGTCATAGGTCGGATAGTAGCCATAGATGAACTGGCCCGAATCCTTGATCTGACGATACAAGAAGTCTTCGCTGTATTCGATGGCGTGATCGATCTGCGTTGGCAAGCTGCCATAGTTGCTCTCACGAATCCCTTCCTGATCCTTCTTCGTGGATAGCGTGAGCCATTCGTCGTTGTCAAAGTAGAAGCCTTGGGTATCGAATAGATGGAAGGTCTTCTGTTTCAACTTATCTCTTAACGGTGCGCTGTACTTTCGCTGCACGTATTTTTCTAGGTTGACCATATCAATGGAAAGCTTGGGATTGTTAAAGCCGACACGGTGGTTCTGTGATGGTCGGATCAGCGCACTTCCCATGATTTCTTCCCCTAGAAAAGCGGTACGGAATTTCCGATCAAAGGCGATCCCTGTCCGGAAATAGTTATTCCGCTCGACGATCGATAACCGCTTGTTCAGCTCCGCGTAGTTGTACTCTTGAATATGTGTTACTGCATCCACGCGGATATAAACGGCTTCACTATTCGCTAACTCCGGCTTCAGCCATTGGATACAATCCTCTAACGTCTCTCCTCGGACATTTCTGACCTTTGCGCGTTCCTTTCCATTTGAAATAGAAAGAAACAGATGCTTTTGCTTCGTTTCGATGGGCACTTGCTTCAGTTTTTTGACTAATTGTTCAATGCTGGCTTCTTTCACTTAGACTCCCCTTTTTCTTCATTCTTCCTTCGTTTCCTTCTATTAAAAGAAGGAGATGCTTCACCATTTTCCTCGTTGCGGGCCCCAATCTCTCTTCAGGGGCTGGCTGTTCTTCGCCACTCGGCTGGGATGGTCATCGGTATCTGTTTCCCAGGGAAATAGTCCGTTCTCATCTCTTTGATACGTCGCTTCGATCGCAGCATCCTCTTCTTCTTGCGTGATCTTCCTGCGGTCGTGGCGGACTTTTAGATAACTGAGGGTCATCATAATGACCATGAGGGGAAAGACATAGCGTCTAATCTTGACCCGCTCTAGGAAATCAAAAATCCAAATCAATTGTTCGAAATCCATGATTGCTTCCCTCCTAGCCGATTCGCTTCGCCTTGATATCTAAGAATATATTCGTCTGCTCATCACTTAGGTTCTCGCCTTGCTCACGAGCGTTCTGCATCAGGCTTTCCCGCAAAGACTGATAGTTTTCCTTCAATAGCTGTGTTTCTTCCATTAACCCTTGTTTCTGGGCTAAGGTTTCCTCACACTGAATCTCCAGATCGATCAGCTCAGACTTTTTCTCTGTTATCTGAGCGGTGAGGCGTTGCTGCTTCTTGACCAATCCATCAACTTCGATCTGAATGTTCATCAGCTGATTCATCTTCTGCGCTTCGGTCTGCCGCATGTTTCGTTCGTTGTCCTGCTTGGCCTTGGCGAGTAATTTATCTGCTTCTTCCTGAACGGTATTGGCGGTATGTTGAGCCATCAGCTTCATTTTTTCAAGGTCTTGGTATTCGCCTTCCAGCTCCCGCAGACTGGTGAGGTCACTAGTCAGCTGTCCGATGCGGATCGTCAGCTGGGCGACTTTTTCATTTTGCTGGAGGAGCAGCTCTTGTTTTTGAGCCAATTCCTGCTGACAATCGGTCAATTGACTCTCCTTTTCTAGAAAAAGATCATAGTCTTCTAGGACATGGCGGACAAAGTCCGTCACATCCCCTTTCCGAAAGCCAAACAGTCCTCTTCGAAACGTCAGTCCCCGTATATCAACGGGTTTGAAATACATATGCGCTCACTCCTTACTAAACCTTCTGTTCATTTTTTTGTTCTTCTTCTACGAGACTTTCAAAATTTCTCCTCAGATGATTGACCAGTAGAAGATATTCCTGTTTTAGTCGATCGACTGAGGAGAAGATGATCTGTTCATTCTTCGCAAGGTCAGACAAGCTTTCTTTGACCCGCAGATCCAAGAAATGCCGTTCTTGCTGAACCTGAAGCATTTGCTCCTGATAATAGGCATCGGCTTTCTTGCGAATCTTCAGCGCATCATCCTGTGCTTGGCTTTCGATTTTCAAGGCTACCTTTTGCGAGAGGGATAACTCCAGCGTCTCCCCTGGCTTCGGTGCCCGATTGCGAACCTGCGCTGCTTCCAGCTGCCGTTTGAGCGTGCGATTTTCATTTAATAGTTCTTCCAGCTTGTCTAGATCGAACCTGCGCTGATGCTGCGAGGTATGCTGGATGATCTCTTTTTCCGCGGTAACCTCTTCTAGATCCGCTTTTAGGTTTTTGATTTGCTGCTGGTAGGATACGTAATCTTTGGCGACATAAGAGAGAAAATCATCGACATCCTTTTTCTTATAGCCCATGGCGCCATTTGGGAAGGTCAGATTTTTAATATCCTTGACACTGAATTTCATATTAGCCCCTTAAAACAAGACAGACGCCGGATGGATCAATTGCGCTTGGCTCAATGATCCATCCCGACAGACTTCAAAGTGCAGATGACTGCCTGTACTATTACCGGTACTTCCCACATACCCGATAATTTGACCTTGTTCCACCTGATCCCCAGGCTTCACGACATACTGTGATTGATGCGCATACAAGGTCGTCATGCCATCCTCATGCTCCACCACAACGTAATTCCCCCATGAATAATGGAACTCCGCTACGGTGATTGTTCCAGCTTTGCTGGCATAGATCGGTTCGCCTTGCCCCGCCGCCATGTCTAATCCGCGGTGGAACTCAGCACCTCTCACACCAAACGGACTAGAGATCGTGTAGTTCTCGACTGGAATCGCAAAGCCCTGCGCACTAATCGCTGCCTCAGCTTTCTCCTTGTCATACTCCGTTAAGTTGTAGGTCTCGATCAGACCATTCAGCTTTTGATTGTATGAGGTGTCCGTCGCATATTTTCCGGTTAAGAATTTTGTCGCATCCTCATAGGTTTCGGCGTTGCTCTTCCACGCGCCACTGTAGAAGGTACTGTTGCCGGATAAGCCTTCCTTCATTAGCTTGGCGTAATCTTCAAAGCTTTCTTCATAATTCTCATACGCTCTAAACGCTGCTTGGATCGTAGTCATATTCCCGCCACCTGTATCCTCCTGCGTATTGAAGGTCGCGCTCTTGCCTTTATAACTGCCTTTGATGCCGAATAAATTGTAATTCGGCGCTTGGGCCAATTGGCTCGTGCCGCTGGCAGATTCGAGAATCGCCTGCGCGATCATCACGGACGCATACAGGTCTTCCTGCTGTCCAATCTTGCGAGCCGGTTCGCCGATCTTTTTAATGAAGCTTTCTACCGATTCATCCTTTTCAAAATGAATCGCGCCATCACTAGTAACAGTTGTCGCAGGAACGAGCTCCGTCACTGGCTGCGTCTCTACCTGACTAACGATCGGTTGTTCCGCGATCCTGACCTCCGCTTCGACAACTGGCGTTGCGGATTCAGCTGGCTGTGCAGGTGTTTCTTTCGGTGTTTCGACAGGCTTTTCTGGTTCAACTGGTTTCACAGGTTCAGCTGGCTTTGTTGGTTTATTCGGTTCCGTCGGTTTGGTTGGTTCTTCTGGTTCTGGCTGATTCGGTTCGACTGGCTTCACCGGTTTTTCTGGATCAATCGGCTTCTCAGGATCGGTTGACTCCTCCGTAGAACTCGAATCTGTCGTGCCGGAATCTGTCGTACTCGAATCCGTTGTTTCTGTCGTCGCTGCTTCTTCTACTGTTGCTTCCACATTTTCAGTTGCAGCAGCTTCCTCTGCCGCAAAGGTGATCGGTGCACCGCTTAATAGGATCGAAGCAGAACCGATCAAGGTCGTTGCTCCCTTCACCCCGTTTCTAACAAATACTGGCTGAACACGTTTGGATCGATAGATTGTTTTTAAGCTTTTCTGATAATACGTTTTTCTCACCAAATTACATTTCCCCTTCTTCACTAAGTTCATTTTCTGTTGACTGTTGCAGCATCTGATCGAAGTGAACCTCGACCCCCGGTTCATCTAAGGCAATCTCGCTTACTTCATAGGTCAGTCGTTTCACTAAAAGAAAGAGCGGTTCTAATAGCTCATCCAGCTCTTCCTTTTTTAGATCCTCTTGGGATTCGATTCGTCGGTCTTTGAATAGATTGACCTGCCCCAAGCTGCCTGAAATCACAAACTCCTCAAAAATCATATTGAAATCTAAGCGAATTCCAAGCGTACTTGAATTGTCCTGTTCCGCTGGATAAGCTACCCTTAAAGGAGTAATATGAATGTTGAAGTGATTTTCATACTCTTCATATTCTTCTTTGGCATCATAGTGAAAGGCATTTACTTTCGGTTTGTAGCGTTCAATATTCATAAGAACCTCCATTGATATGTAGTGTTTTTCATTTTTAAGTAATTTTATTTAATCCTTTTGTAATGTCTTTTAGTCGTTAAAAACGACCTATTTATAACTTTCGAAGTTACTTTCCTTAACAACGAGAAATTACTGAATCATTCATAATTCAGTTATAAAGTTCTTTGTCTTATAAAAAACTAGAAAAAACCTCCTATCCCTTTTGTAACAAGGCATAGAAGGTGTCTTGACGGCGAATTTTCGTGCGAAATAAATAACCGATTCTTTTTCTTTAAAAAATATTAAGCAAATGGAATCGGAATTAAGAAAATAAAAAAAGCTCTCTGCCAGAAAGCGCTTACACGGTAATTGAAAAAAGAGTTAGCCAAAAAATCAACTTGTTTTTTTGAAAACGGTTTCATTCTTATTTAGTTAACCAAGTGATCCATCTCACTAATCACCTGATAGCGCTGCTCTAACATAGCATCCACATACGTATCTAACGTCATTTGCGTAGAAGCATGACCTAAAAGGGCGCTAACTGATGACACATCCTTGTTCGCTTCCAAACAACGAGTCGCAAAAGTGTGTCTTAGTTGATGAAAATGAATTTTTGGTAGATTTGCCTTCAGTCGAATCCGATGAAAATGATACGTAAGTAAACGTGGTTCGCAAGGTTGTCCATTTGTCGAGAAAACAAAAGAACCCTTTGAACATTTACGATGTTCAAGCAGTAATTTTCTCAACGTAGGGCCTATCGGAACAACACGTTCTGATGCTTCTGTCTTTGAATCCGTTAGAACTAATTGTGTTTTATGATGTGTTTCGAGTGTCCCTATTCGTTGGTACGTTTGATTAACATTGATTAGATTGGTGTCAAAATCAATATCAGACCATTGTAATGCGGCGATCTCACCGATACGCAATCCTGAATGTAGTGCTAAAAGCGTTGGAATACCATAGCCCTTTTTCTCTTTAGAGGCAACCGTCATCACTCGTTTTTGTTCAGACAAGGACAACGCATTAACCTTTCTATTTTTAGATTTCGGTAATCTCAATTCAGACAAAGGATTCGATAGTAATTTCCCGCACTTTTTCGCATAATTTAAGCATTTATTCAATATTCTGAAAATCACTTGGATCGTTGACTTCGTCAGCTTTGTTTGTAGTTCTCGCAGCAGCTCTTTCCCATTTTCGATCGATAATTCGTTTAGCGGGACATCTTTAATCACTGGTAAGATATATTTCGTCACTTTGTAGTAGTAACTTGCGAAAGTAGAAGGTTTGACTTCTTCTTGAACATCAGAAAGCCACTCTGCGGTCCATTCTTCCACTGTTTCCGCAGAAGTGCCATGTACTTTCTGTAATGAATGATAGTAGATTTTCTTTGGATACAGTTTTTGTCGTACTTCTGTGTAGCTTTTCCCATAGATGTACCCATATTTGATTCGGCCATTTGTTTTTCGACCTTTGGGATACCTCCCTTCCCAACGTCTGTCTTTTCGCAAATAAATGTTCTCGCCTTTTCGCACAGTATCATCCTTTCAGTTAATTTTGACGGCTTATTAGACGGCGTATTTCCCGAACTTTTCTTAAAAGTAACTGAGAAAAGCCCGAGAAAACAATAATCATAAAGCTCGTTATTTTCTAGATAGTCTGAAAATAATTATTTTTCTAAATGATATTGAATATTAATAATCCGTAATATATAATATAATCAATAAACGTTTAGAACTAACAACAATTTATCTAATCTTCTTTTGTATAATCCGCATAATTTTCTAGTTTTTCATAAGACAAAGTAACAAACTAAACCGTTCAGCATTATTTTTATAATTTCTACAGATAAATATAATATCATTTTTTTATTTCTCTAGAAACCCTTCTAGCGAACTATTAGATTTTCAAATATCTATTATTATGATTTCCTCTCTTTAAATACTTTCTCTCCTTCCACCTCTGATTAATGTTCTTTTAACACTGTAAATGAAACCGTTATTTTATACTTTGGTTATAAAACAAACAGAAGATTTACATCAATCTCTAATGTATAATTTGTTTAAAATAATTGTCACATGAGAGAGGAGTTTGCTTTATGTTGCCAAAGGATTTTGAGTACTTAGATGACAAACAATGGTCTGATTTATGTGAGGATTATATGGATCAGGCAGTTCACTTTAACCCATTAGAGGTTCATGAGATCAGCTGTATCATTCCCCTACCAGAAAGAGACGGTCTATTGATCTTTTCAGATACGAATGTCTATTTCTGTGAAAATAGTCTCTTAACCATGTTGTATCACTACTCATCTGCCAATAACTTCCCTGATTACCAGATCTTGACCCGTGTGTTCAAAACAGCGGATCTCTACGGCAAATACAAGTATCCTTGGGTTTGTCAGTACTTCACGCTTTTCCCGCTAGAAGCTCCTCACCGCAGTATCTGGATAAACCCATTGAAAATCGCTGATGTCCACACCATTGATGGGCAGTGCTATGTGACCATGCTTGATGGCCCGACCTTAATTTTGCCTGTTCATGACCGGCGATTATTTATTCGAGCGGAATCTGCCTGTATTGCCCTTGCGACGATTCGCCGCGGCCATTTTCATTTTAATCGCAACGGCGACAGACCTATTGACTATCTTGATTTTCCAGATACTTACTTTGCAAAAAAGCTCAAACAAAGCCCTCTGCTACAAAACTTTGATACCCTTATCGGCGAACTAGGGAAAATCTATCATCAGTCCTATTCTATCCATCACTTTGAAAACTTGATCGATGATCCCGATGACCTCTATCAGATCAACTGGCGATAAGACGAATTTACAAACAAATGAAATCGCTATCATCCCCATAATACTTGACACGCACTTTCTAGCAGAAGGTGCGTGTTTTCTATTGTATCGATCATCCACCCTCGCTCCCTAGCAACTCTGAGATACTTCTTTCCTTTTTCAACAATTCCATGCCATCTTTATGCGCCCAATAGAAACGCTGCTAATTGTCAATTAACCGGTTGAAAATCCACTTACCACATCAAGATTTCGTTGTCAAATCGCAAAATTGCACGAACCCCCCTCAAAATTAACAGGTTTGAACGAAGGAATGCGGGTTACAGCTTCTAAAACGGTAATTTTGAAGGGAGTAATGGTAATTTTGCGATTCGCAATCATTTTCGAAATGCCTTATCTTTTAGTCACCGGCCGGAACAAAAATAAATCAAAACATGGAGGAATTAAATTATGATTCAAAAGTTAAGCACAAAATTACAGGTCCTCTTACAATTACCAGGCGTTGAGAAATTGAAGAAAGTCACCTTCCAAAATATCGTCGATGAACCAAACGAAGCAGAAATTCTTACACTAGGAGAAATCCTGACAGAGCTTGACCAAGAAGACACATTACTAAACGGCGTGATCATCACCAGCCAATCACGAGTAACGAAAGACTAAGGAAAAGGAGAAATTGATCAATGAAAAAAATAGTAGCGATTTTTAAAACCAGCACAGGACGCTCACAAACATGGAGCTATCCAAACCCAAATGACACATTGTCCAATCAAGAAGTCCATGGCATCCTAGAAAAATTCACTTTACTGAACTTGTTTAAAAAAGACGACGAAAAGTTGTTCAATCAAGTTGTTAGTGCCAAATATGTCGAAACAGTGGAAACAATCATTTTCTAGAATAAATTGAGGAGCGGTAGACGTACCGCCTCCTCTACTTAAAAAAATTAGGAG
>Ga0153985_1000161_pt1 | contig 21074 bp, 24 predicted proteins | sample TSGA069MetaG_FD_104715 | JGI IMG/M metagenome (GOLD analysis project Ga0153985, IMG submission 104715) | Attine ant fungus gardens microbial communities from Georgia, USA - TSGA069 MetaG | ecosystem: Host-associated > Fungi > Mycelium > Unclassified | place: USA: Georgia, Alexander Wildlife...
AAATAAGTTGAAGAAAATAAAGCGAATGATGTTTGGGCGTTGTCATTTTCAAACATTAAAAATGAAGGTTCTATTATCTGAAAAATGACTAACATCAACAATTCAGGGAAAGATCCATTTTTTCACAGCATTCTCTTTAAGCTTGACCACCTCTTCATCTAAAAAATAATACGGCAGACCAGCTTTCAATTTTTCGATTTCACTCACTATTCTCAACTCATTTCTCTATTTTTCTCTTTTTCCTTTACGAAAAACAGGTTTCCATTCGCGACTATACTATCAAATGGTAGAATGACACTATATAGCTGAGAAACAAGTTCGAACAAGGTTGCCAAAAATCTTTCTTTTCCATACATTTTTTTGGAACCCTGTTTCTGATCCTTAAGGAGGAAACACATGTTGCTGCAAGAAAAACTGGAATCGTACCCTTTCTCACCAAGTGAACGTCAGGTCGTCGATTATTTACTGAAGCAAGCTTACGATATTCAAGAGAAAACCACCGCTGAAATCGCCAAAGCAACCTTCTCTTCAAAATCTACCTTGACTAGAATCGCCAAGAAATTAAACTATAGCGGCTGGAACGCCTTGAAGAAGGATTACTTAAATGAACTAGCCTACTTAGAACGGACTCATTCGACTATTGACGCCAATTACCCATTCGATAACCGTGATTCCTATGTTTCAGTAGCAAATCGGATCGCGCAGCTCCAAACAGAATCCATCGAAGATACCCGTTCGCTTCTCACTCACGATGAACTGAGAGCAGTGACGAACCTCATTCGTAACGCAAAAACAGTTCACGTTTTCGCCGTCAGCAATAACCTGCTGCTGGCACAAGAATTCGCGCATCAAATGAAGCGGATCAAGAAAAACGTTCAGATCCATGCCCTTCAGAGTGAGATTCTGTTCGATGCTGCATTGGCGGAGCCCGACTCCTGTGCCATCATTATCAGTTATTCTGGTGAAACAACGATCCTCGATCAAGTCGCGGACCTACTAAAAGAAAACCAAGTTCCCATTATTGCCATCACGAGTATCGGCGAGAACTCAACCGCCAGAAAAGCTGAAATCACCTTAAGAACCGCGACGCGAGAAAAACTTTATTCAAAAATTTCTACCTTTTCAACAGATGCTTCGATAAGCTATCTGTTAAATGTCATCTACGCCTGCACCTTTAATGAGGACTACAGCTATAACCTGAAACAAAAAATCACCGCATCACAAAGAATCGAAAAAGACCGTTCATCAGATTCGTCAATCTTGAAGGAACCCCCAGCTTTCTAATATCTTGTACAAAATTATGAGTGACAAATAAAAGGCCGAAGGAGCATATCACTATCGATTTCGATAGTGCACGCCCCTTCGACTTTCGTTTTGTTAGTTTTTTCGCGGGAAAACTTTATTTTATTCATGTGCTGTCTTATTCTAGACTCGCTTTAATCTTTATTAATTCTCTTTCAATTAAAATCGACCAAACAGTGTCAGGAATTCCAGAGTTTTCAAAGTCTTTTGCAAACACTCCATATATTTCTATCGAACCAAATGTCAGTGCTCCGAAATCTGCTAAAAAAATTTATAGTCTTCTGGAAACTCCACTCCTAGAATTAATTGCGCTTTTTCTATAATATTTTTTGTAGCACCACCAAAATCATCAACTAAATAGTCATTCTCTTGAATGATTTCTTTTGCCTTATTATACATTTCAATACTCATTAAAAAATCCTTTACCTAAAATCTTTTGCTCTTAGAATGGCAACTTGATTAGTGAGTTTACGCTTACTAGTCAAGGTTTTACTATCCGACTCCAATCAGATAGTAAAGTGCCTTTTTTATTTAATTAATATTACAAATTTCATTGAATTTTTAACCCTTTTTTTACATCTGACAGTAACTCGTTTTCCAGCATCGCGGGGAAAAGAAGGAGTAGATTTCATCAAAATCACGGCTGCCATCATTTTTTTGAAAAGTTTCTCGTGTTTTTTGTAAGAGCCGCTGCGTTCGTTGAAAGTAGGTTCCGATCCCATCACTCAAACGATCGACCGATCGTTGACGTTCATACAGCGCTTCTTGTTTTTTTGTGACATCCTTTTGTTCACTGTTAATTTCAGCTAATCGTTCTTCACTCATCATAATTTCTTCCTTGTAAATAATTCTTTTCCTGCTTGATCGATCGCTTCAAAATTCTTTGCCACACTATTGATGTTACTGGACGCATTGTTCACCGCTTCCTTAACTTTGTTTACGGCATTCATAGTTGATTTCACCGCGTTTTGGGCATCTTTGTTTCCCGCCACAGTAGTTTGTGAATCACTTGTTGCCACACCGCCTGAGGTCAAACTGCCGGCTGCACTCTTCAATGCACTCGCCCGTTGTTGAGCGACGCCTAGATTACTTTTTACTGCCATCGTTACTGCTCCTTGTTTTAGATAATTTGAAATGATTAAGTCAATCCGGCTTTTTCTTTCGAATCATAAAGAAAAAACACGAAATACTTTCCATATATAAAGTATTTCAACAGATTTGCTTCATTATTTAATTTCATCGGTGCGTATCCCCACTGCTAAAGTCGATTATTTTCCGTAAATTATTCGGAAAAACAAGAGTAGCAACCGTTTGAAAAAGCACCAGCACACAATGTACTGATGCTCTGTTTTCCTATTAGTTTAAACCGAATGATCCAGCATCCTGGCGGTCGCGTTCTGCCACAGTATCCGCGTATTTGTTCAATTGTCCATGGATACTTTCAAGCAACTCTTCCATTTGTTTGACGTTGCCTTCCAACTGGCTGTATTGTTCCAAATAGGCACGGAATGCTTCCCCTTGCCATTGTTGCGAGATCGTTTGGTTCATTGAGTTTACCTTACGAATCGCATCCTCGATTTGTGCTGATGCTTGTTGGTACACCTTCGCTTGTGATTTCAGCTGTTCGGGTGTGACTGTAATTGCTCCTGACATACGATAATTCCTCCTATGAAATATAAGTTATTTTCCACCTATAAGCTTATACTAATTCCCTAAAAATATCAATATTAATTATATTTATTGTCTTTTATCAAAACGAAGAAATATTAATCGTAATTAAATATCTATATATATTATAAGCACAAATAAATATGAAGATTTCATTTTTCATTCGTGAACGGTAATTCGAATAAATAATTTGATGAAAACTTTACTATTCTTTTGAAATCCTATTAAAAAAGAAAAATTAGCGCACAAAAAAAGCCATGAATTAAACTAATAATCCATGACCTCTTCTCATTTATCATCATCATTAATCCTGCTTGATTCTTCAGCTAGTCCTCACTCTCAGTCATTAATTAATTGTCTCGCCGTTTTTTCATCCGTGACAAGAATATTCACAAGCTCCCCTTTCAAAGCCGCTTTGATCCCCTCGATTTTCTCTTTTCCGCCAGAAATTCCGATACGCTTAGGAATGTTCTTCAACCGATCCAAGTCAATAGCCAATACTCGTTCATTCCAATTGCATTTTGCCAGCTTACCTGTGTGGTCGATAAAGTTGTAGCAAATGTCCCCTGCAATTTTTTCTTGTGAATACTCTGAATTTTCATTGATTTGATCTGACAAATAAGCGTCCGTAAGGGTTGAATAAATAGGCGTTCCACCTATTCCAACAACAGCTATGTCGGCAGAATCGCTCTTTTCAAATATTTGTTTGATAAATGACTGCCGCATCAAGACTTCTTTCGATGGAGCATCGTCAACAGTTATTGGTGCATGAAGCTCTACTGCTTGTCCACCAGTTCGTGCGGCAAACAGCTCACAAACTTTGTTCGATTGAATCGTGATGTGTTCCATGCCCATCCCGCCAACTAATGGAATAAATTTTACATTGGTCATATGACTTTGTTTAGGGAAATTCGCCGCTGCTTCATGAACAGTCGTTCCAGCAGAAACACTTATTGTATCCCATGGTTTGATTATCCTAGCCAGATATTTTGCGGCTGCGATTCCTAAAAGTCTTCCTTGAAGCCCTCTGTCAGAAGACTCGATGCAAATAGCATCTGCTAAGCCGTATTTTCTTTGGAGCTTCTCTTCGATCCCGCGAAACGGACCAGCGAATTCATCATGGATGGTAATCTCCACGATGCCTTCTTGACGCGCCTTATCTAAAAACTTCGAAACTAAGGATCTGCTGATATTGACCCTTTTAGCAATTTCTTCCTGTTTCAGCCCTTGTTCATAATACAATGAGGCTATTTCGACTAGTATTCTTTTGTCATCAGACAAACTCATAAGCTACCCCAAATAAAAATTTTAAATCGTTTCCTTAACGATCTCTAAAAAAACTCTATACAGTTTTTTTGACAGCAAATATTCTGCCAATGAATCAGTGAGTGCGATACAGTTAATGATTTTCGATTCGATCGCGGTATAGAGCACATCCTTTTTCTCTTCCTCGAAACAAATCGCACAGACGCGTTCAATTTTTCTTATATCTGTTAAATTGATTCCAATAACATTCTCGTTTATTCTGCAGGGTGTTTCATTGCCGTCTTCATCAAAGAAGCGAGAATTAACATCTCCGATAACTTTGGCTTTTTCCAAATCCGCTATATCGTTTTCATCAATGTAGCCGATCTCAGTCATGGTATTACTTTTGGAAAAAGGCGTCGCGATCCCGACAAAAGCAAAGTCGACAGCCTTGCCATCCTCCAGAACATCCTTAACCGTTACGTTTTCAACCAGATTTTTCTTTGTCTGCTTGCTGTCAACAAGCGCTGGTACATAGAGATATTTACACTTTGCCCGCATTTTCCTCGATAGATCATGGGCAATTTGATTGGAATGGACCTCAACTTGATCGGAACCCATCCCGCCGATTAGCGGAATGATTGTTGAATCAGGCTGATTAACATAAGGATACTCATCTGCCAATTGGCGAAGAACTTTTCCCCAAGAAACACCGATTTTTTTCGCTTTTGCGACATCTTTTCTAAATGCTGAAATCGCTGTTTGAATGATCAATTTTTCTACTTCTTGATCTTTCAAATAGCTGGTATCTAATACGGCCGCACGCTTCAATCCAAAAGCCTTCTGCAGCTTTATTTCCAGCTGAACAGAATAGGCGCTCGAACTATTGATATTAATATCAACGATCCCGCTATTTCGCGCATCGATTAAATACTTCGAAACCAGTTGTCTAGAAAAGCCTAATTGTTTCGCAATATCAGATTGCTTCATATCCTCCTTGTAATACATCGTCGCCACCCTTACTAGGTCACGATCATCTTGATTAACCATCCTTTTTCCTCCTAATCAAAAAAGCCCTCCCTTGTACTAAAGGGAGGGTTTTGGACTAAACAAATTCTATTTCATCCCCAACCTCAAAAGCTGGAAACTCTCCCGGACTTACAATGATTGCTCCAGGTAAAATTTCGCCTATTTCATTGCGGAAATAAATCGAAACATGTCCCAACTCGTCAAAATTTGGATTTGCCTGAGAGCCAACTTCTTCTATAGTATACACTTTATTTCCGACTTTTAGTTTTCCGCCGACTAAAATTGATTGGTTTGGCTGCTCTTGTACTTCATGAATTACGGAAATATCGCGTAATTCAGGTGTTGCCTTTGGCCCAAAAAGAATCATTAATCGTTCTTCTTCAAATGCTGGAACCATTGAACCGATCTCTGTAATTTTCGTTTTTACCATTTCGTTTATCTCCATTCCATTTTAAACTTTTTAGTACATCCCAAAACTTGCAAAATAGGCTAAAATTACCGCAGTAAATCCGGTCAATACACGACTATAAAGAATTGCAGGTACGCCGACTTGAACCGTTTCCGGACTAGCTTCACCAAGCGAAAGTCCCACAGGAATAAAGTCACAGCCCACATGTGCATTGATCGCAAATAATGCCGGCAATGCATATTGCACAGGAATCGAACCATTAGCAATCTGGGTACCGATCAAGACACCGATTACTTGGGAAATAACTGCGCCCGGACCTAAGATTGGTGATAAAATCGGAATACTGCAGATTAACGCCAACACGATCATCCCTGGTAACGAACCAGCCAATGGTGATAAAACTTTGGCGATTAAATCCCCGATACCCGTATAATTAATGATCCCGATCATCATACTGATAAAGGCCATAAAAGGAATAATATTCTTCAACAACATATCTACTGCATCACGGCCTGATTGGTAGAAAACGCCCATTACACCGCCGATACCTCGCGAAAATTTCACTAAGAAGCTGTCTTTTTTAGCATTTTCTTGCGCATGCGCTTCTTTAGCCTTCGCGTATTTTTCTTCAAACTTTTCTTCAGGCTCTTCAGCTGCCGCCGCAGTTGGTTGCAGCTCAGTTGCTGGAGCCGCATCGCTAAGTTTAATGTTTGCTGGTTTGACACCTGATACAAAAATATCTTCGGTAATATGTTTTGCTAAAGGTCCTGATGGTGATGACGGCAAAATATCTACCGTTGGAATACGCTTCATTGGATACACTCCGATTCGAGCCGTTCCGCCGCAGTCGATTACCGCACAAAGCATTTCATCTTCTGGAACTTGATTTTTAAAGCCATCCCAGGCTTCCGCTCCCGTCAAGTCTGCTATTTGCTGGGCAACAGGATGGATTCCTCCGCCTGTCACCGATATTACCTTATTGCGTTTTTCTGTCGGTGTTAGTGTTAAGCCGACTCCCCAGCCGCCATTTCCAGGTTCTACAAAAACTGATTTATACATTTATTTGCCTCCTATGTTTAGAACTATTCTTTTCCTCTTGATTTACGCTTTGGCTCCTTTGGCTTCCTTAGCGATCAAGAATTTCGTCAGTTTTTCTGTTACGATCCCACGCATCAAGATAACCACCACACCTACTAAGAAATAGCGGACAGCTAAACTAGATTGACTGTAGCCGGCCTTCATCACACCGTTTGCGATACCTAGATAGACGAATAATTCACCTGCATTTGCGTAAGGAAATAATCCAGTAACCGGGTGTAAGAATGACACGACTGAATCATAAAAAGCTGGTTTTTCTTCTTCCTTAACGAATTTCCCAAAGGTGTAGGCCATTGGATTCGTCAGCATCATCACTGATAAGATTGGCATTACTGAATAACGTAAAATCATATGTTTCGAACAATAGCGGATCGCTTTATCAACACGTTCTTCCCCGATAAATGCAATAACAGAATACGTAAAAGTCAGCAGAACAATCAACAGCGGAACAATCCCTGTCATAAAGCTGGTAAACTGCTCCCCGCCGGCTTCAAATAATCCAATAAAGTTTTTACCAAACCATTCGATATACTTCATAATTAATAACTCCTCCTAAATAGTAGTAATCGCTTCCAATTTCCTTAAATAGACCTTGCTTAATACACTCTCTATCTGGTTGGTACGATTCTTCGTTAATTTCTTTTGATGAATCTCCGTTAACGTTGATCCGTGATAAGCTTCTTCTTTTTTGAAACGAGAAAGATTGTCAGTCCTTTACAGGCATAACAGTGAATGATCCTTCCTTCGGTATCGATCACGACAGCAACAATCGTCTTAAACAATGATCCTTTTGACACGTCGGTATATAACTCATAATTCGACGACTGATCAAACTCTTCCGTAATTTTTCGGATAAATTTCTGGTAATACTTCACCTGCATAATACTTGTGACACTTTGAGTCACCATCAAGATACAAAGAACAATCAGTAAAAGCTGCATACAATGTCCTCTTTTCTAGATCAGCCGCAGATAGAGTGTTCACTCTATCTGCAACCTTTTCTCTACTAGTTTTTTAAGCAAATGTTTCGTCTTGCAATTTACGTAATTTGTATACTGTGGTCGATTCATCCAATTCAACGTCATCCATTGTTAAAAATGCGCCATCCTTGATGTCCTTTTTAGCAACTGCGCCGGCAATCAATCCAATTGGAATATTGGCATTACTTTTCATATCTTCATGGGTTTCTAAGACACCACGGACACAGAAACCGCCGATACCATCGATTTTTTCGCCTGCTTTGATATCTTTTTTAGCGACACAGACTGTTTCTGACACCGGGGCACCCATCGGAACGATCGCTGTATCTTGTTCTAAGACTGCACGTGCAATCGTGATTGGTGTTTCTAATGAACATAAGTGGAAAGGACGATATAAGATATGATGATCGCGGTCACCTTTCTTCATCAAATAGTTCATTTCATGGGCAACACCTTCGTTTTGTCCTTTAACGATACAGAAGATTCCTGGCGCGATACCATCCACATATTCAACGACACCAAACTTGCTTAAAATTCCGCCATTTTCTTTTAAGTCCAATTTTTCAACCGTGCCATCTAAATCAGCTGATATCCCATGCATTCCGACTACATCAGGAACAAAACCCATCGCATTCGACAGCAAGTTCATTTCACCCATTGTTTTCGTTCCATCTTGGAATGAAGCCAAAATTTTCGGACTCATGACTTGTGCTTTCGCTTTTTCAGCGGCAGTATCTGGATTAGCATGCACCATCAATTTGTTGTTCTTGCCTTTACCAGCAACCAGTACTTCCATTCCCATGCTTTTAGCAAATTCATACATTTGCATCGTAGCAGCAGGTTCGTCACCATCTGAACCCGTGTAGATCAAATCCGTTGCATCATACATTTTTTTCATTAGAGGGCCAATGGTAATATCAATTTCAACGTTTAATAGAACTAAGTGTTTTTTAGCCATTAAAGACTCTAATGAAATTTGCGCGCCCGCTTCAGGAACACCTGTCGCATCTACAATGATTTCTACTTTGTCAGAATGAATAATATCTTTAAAATTTTGACTGATCAGAATATCGACCTTTTTGTCTGCGCTTGCATTGTAGGCATCCGCAGCACGATTCGCAGCATCTAAATTAATATCGCTGATTCCGGCTACGATCATCCCTGGAATTGTAGAGATTTGAGAGATCATTCCAAATCCCATTTGACCTGCACCAATTACCCCAACCTTAATTGGAGCACCATTTTTTTCTCTGTCCAACAGCTTACTAAATAACGTCATGTGAAACCCTCCAAGTTTTATTGTCATATGCCAATGATGTTGGCATATGTAATACATCGTTAGTATATCACCGCGAACTCTTTTGTCAAAGCTTTCCTCAAACTTTTTTTATTTTGGAAATTATGATATTTTTTAAATCCCAGTCGTGGCATACGCTTTCTTTCCATTTTCACGAATTAAAATAACGTTTGATAATTCGTGTGGAAAATGTGATAACCTTTTTTACGCAAAAAAATCTATAGGCGCTCCTAATGAGACTTGCCTATAGATTCCTATTTTTATATTCCCTTTTAATTCGAAAAAAGAAAAATGCTATGCGTTAGATTTTTAAGAGTTTAGAAAGACCTGAACATTCTTATAATCATTCACCACCTGTAGCATTTCTTTCCTTTTTTCATACGTATTTCGTCCGCAGTCTTCCTCTCCTACACCGTCCACACCCATGATGAGACTATTTAAGACAATATTAGTAGAAATCGTATTCGCACCGTAAATAATAGCAATATCTTGATTTTTAGCCTTGAATTGTTCAAGCTGCTTCTTTTCATCCTCATGATTGTCAAATGGTATCTCTTCCAAAAATGTCCACTTGATAATATCTACCATTTCTAAGACACTTTTCGGAATATCAAGCGGATTTCGTGTCCTTACTAATATCAAGAAACCGAGTTCTTTAATCCGCTGCAAAAGGGTATCACTATTATCACATGCTTCGATCTCATCAAAAATGAGAACCTCTGCACCTTGCCTCCTAATCATTTCCAGCTTCTCTAGAAAAACAGGGTCATACACAATGCCTATTCGTATTTTGCTGGTAACTTTTTTGACAGATACCACGTCTTCTGCACTTGATGTAAATATCGCATCTAAGCCTAGTTCAGCAATCTTCTTATCCACTAACAACGCATTCTTGATCGCTTCCTCGTCCTTCCAAAGAACCTGTGTATTCACGCAATAAAATGATATCTGCAAACTCCTTTTTTCCATATTTCTCCACTCACCTTCAATTTTATTTTTAGTGAAAAAAATCACAAATAACCTTAAAAAAATAGACTGCTACAGAACTATTTTTGATTTCCCGTATGATTTAATTCAGTATTATTCCATAGAAAAAAAGATGCGCCAAGTTAAATTGTGAATTTTTGAACAATTCTATTTTCTAAATTATTATACCTTCATACTCTAAATACTAAATAAAAAAAATTTTATTCCCTAGGTTTTTTATTTCCCTGATTTTGTAAACAGTCCAAAATAAACGCTTTAAATTCAGCGAAATTCCAGATAAACGACTCTTAACCCCTATTGATAATCCAGAGCTTCATATCCTTTTTGACCTCTCTTTTTTTATATCCAGCAGAACCCATTGCTCTTCACTAGTAAAAAAGGATTTTATTTTTCCAGAATATAGTTTACAACTTCACAAGTTTTAGGTATATTATACTTGAATTAATAAATAGTCACTACTAGCTAAGATTCAAATGATTGTGTCTAAAGCTTTTTTCGAATAATCTATTTATGAGGTGAATAATGATGGAGCAAACATTAGTGATTATCAAACCAGATGCTGTAAAAAGAAAACTAGTCGGACGAATCATCCAGCGTTTTGAAGACCGCGGTCTAACAATCAAAAAATTGTGTCAAACGACGCTAAATGAAAACGTGGTGAAGGCACATTACGAGCACTTAAAGGAAAAGGATTTTTTCCAGGATATCATCGATTATATGACTTCTGGGCCAGTCGTGATCCTTCAGTTGGAAAGTAAGCAAGTGGTTCAAATCACTCGAAAAATGATCGGTGAAACCAACGCCGCAACCGCTGCTCCAGGAACGATTCGGGGAGATTTTGCGGTAAGTATGACTGAAAATGTGATTCATGCTTCTGATTCTGTTGACTCTGCTCGTATAGAGATCAAACGTTTTTTTGATTGACTGAAGTGATCAGCTTCAAGAGATACTAAGAAGCTGTTTCTATCCAAAAAAAAGAGGTATGACAAGATTTTTGTCACACCTCCTCTACTTATCGATTATTGGCCCATAATCATCAGATTGCAGGTCCGAGTACGCTCGCGATTTTGATCCCAATCGATAAAATACAGATAACCGACTGATCCGATCAATGGTTCGCCGTCTTTAATGATTACCGTTTCACTGGCACCAAACAACGACCCTTTGATGTGAGCATCTGCATTCAGAATCGACACTGGATCGGGTAAATAGTTCGGATCTTTCGCAGCTAGATCCTTCAAGAATTCGACATGCGCGGGTCCAGGATACAAATAATCTGATTCGGTATACTGTCTAGGCACTAATTTATCCAATATACGGTTTTGATCAACCTGTAAAAACTCATCACCCTTCCAATCCTTATCATGGACATATTCTTCAAAAATAATCGAGCATGTCGTATGAGGCGTCGTAATCGCGCATACCCCATCTTGAACACCGGAGTTTTTGATGGCTTTTCTTAATTGAAGCGTAATATCTAAATAGGTCACTTTCCCTGCTTGGGTATCTAGTGACAGCTGCTCATGTTTTACATTCATGCTATTCCCCTCTTTCCTTATATGCTTTGACTAATGCTTCGATCATATCCGTAAACATATCGGCCGGCGAATCAGCATTCGTGATGCCGCTCGTACAGCCTGTACCGTCCGCCCCTAATTCAATCGTCCGATAAACATCCGCCGCTGAACTGATTCCTGCCGCCTGCATGACCAAAATCCCTTCATCAACTTCCTTGATTGCTTGATTCGTTTGTTGGATATAACTGGCATCGCTGGTTTGTCCTGTGCCAATCAATTCTGTCGGCTCACATAAAATAGCATCGGCCCCCATGACCGCTACTGCTTTTGCTTCGGTGATTGAATCCGCGCACACAATTGTTTGTATGCCTAATTCTTTGGCACGTTTGATCGATTGAGCCAAAGCAGAAACAGTTAATGGCCGCTCTGCATGATTTAAAAAGACTGCGCGAGCTCCTGCGTGATAGATCGATTCAGGCAAAACATGCCCGATCCCGCGACCGGGTTTGATGCCGTCCATATGTTGAGCGGTTACAATAATATTTTTTGTCGCATTCTTGACTGCGGCGATATCCGCGTAAGGAACAGTTACCAATACAGAACACTCTGGGTACTTTATCGCCATTTCATCTGCCCGCTTTGCAAGTGTCACAAGTTCTTCACCATATAGATAAGATTTGGGATTAAAGACAAAAAACGGTGTTTTGATTTTTTCAGACATGGTCTCTCTCCTTTTCTATCTTGCACTTTCTGTAGCAAAAATCTTATAGCAGTTTTCCAATGTTTCCGCCATCGCTTCGTTAGACAAACGCTTCATTTCTAAGTAGTCCTTTGGCTGTCCATCCAGATTATTTTTGTAAGCAGCATTTAAAAAATCGGTAAAAATATTAATCTTTGCAATCCCGCTAGTCGCACAACGATTTAGATTCGCATTTCCCGATGATGAGCCTCCATGCAATACTAGCGGCACTTCCGTCATCTCACGAATCTCCGCCAAACGGTCAAAATTCAATACCGGCGTTCCCTTGTATGCTCCGTTAGCGGTTCCAATCGAAATTGCGAGAGAATCGACGCTCGTATGATCGATAAAGGTTTCTACATCTTGTACCTCTGTGTAGATCGAATCGGTGGTTTCATGATTTTCATAATTCGTCCCCGCACCGACATGCCTAATTCCGCCTCTACCGTGACGTCCTTTTGATGGGCATATTGAACGACTTCCTTCGTCAGTTTGATATTATTCTCCAAACTTTCCTTAGACGCATCGATCATTACCGAAGTAAAGCCTAGATCGATCGCTCGTTTAATGAAAGCAAAGTCTTCTCCATGGTCTAAATGCAGCACCACTGGAACCGACACTTTTTCGGCCAAGTATTTCCCGATTAATGCCGCTTCCTCTAGAGAAATCAAGTCCTTATGCGCTTGGGCAAATGGTAGCATCAATGGCTTATTCAGCTTCTCTGCCACAGTGACGAATGTCCGAGCAGAATCTAGATCAATAAAGTTTGTTGCAGGTACCGCATAGTTTTCTTTTCTCGCTTTTAACAGCATTTCTTTCGAATTAACTAACAAAAGAATCCTCTCCCTTTACATTTGTAAATAAGCGTTTACTTTTGTAAAAATTGTAGTATGATTAAATTGAAAAGTCAACGGAATCAAGACATATCATTTGGTATAAAAAAATTTGACTCGGAACATATGACACAATCATTCTAAGGAGGACTGAAAAATGCTGGATAGAGAGGATTTAATGCTGAAGACAGCACTGCTGTACTATGAGGAGGAAGCCACTCAAAGCGAGATCGCAAAAAAACTGAATATCTCTCGACCAACCGTAGCTTCTCTGCTGCATGAGGCCAAAGAAAAAGGGATAGTCAAGATCACTATTCAACACAATCAATTGCGCTTATTGAAACTTCAAGAAAACCTAATAGAAAAATATGGGTTAGAGAACGTCAAAATCGCCGCAAAAACACAAAAAAATATGAAAGCTGCCGCAGGAGATCTATGCGCAGAACTGATCGAACCACTACTCAAAGATATCAAACACTTGGGGATAGGCTGGGGATCAACACTTTTTGAATACGTCGAGCATGCAAATTTTTTACACTTAAAGAATTTGAAGATCACACCATTGATCGGCGGGATCGGCCTTTCTGAAGTCCGTTTCCATTCCAACCATTTGGCCTTTGTCTTGTCCGAGAAATATCAGTGTGATGTCTCCTACTTTTACGCACCAGCTATCGCAGATACGTTGGCTGTAAAAGAAACCCTGCTCCAAACAGAATTAATTAAGGAAATTATCGATGAAGGAAAAAAAGTTGATTTCGCGTTGTTGGGCGTGAGTGACCCGATACGTTCTTCCACCTACAAGAAACTAAAATATATCACGAATGAAGAAGCCGAATTACTCACGAAAGAAAAAGCTATCGGCGATATTGGCAGCACCATCTTCACCGCAGACGGCACTCCATTAAAAAAAGGATTCTCTCAACGTCTTCTAGGAATCGAACTAAAAGACATCAAGAAAATCCCTCGCGTCGCCATCGCCGCAACCGGAAAAGAAAAGGCAGAGAGTGTTCAAACCTTGCTGAAGATGAACTTTATCACTGATTTAATCATTGACGAAGAAATCGCTGAACTGCTTTAGTTCAGCGATTTCTTTGGTTTATTATTTTTCCCTGAGATTCCCAACATACAGTCCATCAACACAACTGCCGACATGCCGGTAACCTAACTCTTCATAATACGTGTTAAGAACGGTATTGTCTTTGGCACAATCTAGGCGTACCTTCAGCCCTTCCTGTCGCGCTTTATTTTCAATACAGCTCAGCATTATTTTCCCAGTACCGCCCGTACTTAGTGACGTCGTATGATGGTGGACATAATAAGCCGGTTCGTCAGAAAACTTTTCCCAGCGCTCATCCTCTGTCAGTAAAGCGGCGATCCCTAACAATCTGCTCTCCGAGGATTTCAATGAATAGAATTTACCCGCCCGAATAAGATCTTCAAAATAAACACGGGGATATACTTCTAGATAATTTGTTGTATTCCATTGCTCCAAGCCAACCTCATCCATCCAGTTGATTCTGTCCTTGATGAGCTGAAGGCAATCATCCAGTTCACTCAATTGAAGTTGTCTAAATGTATCCGTCATGTACTGTATCCTCTATTACACAAATTTCAGATTATTATATCATCTGCCGGCTTAATCGGCATATCAATTTTTTCTAGTTCAACAGTTATTACTGAAGACTAATCTGTTTAATTTCGGAAACATCTTACATCTTTGTCACACTTACCTTTTCTTAAATTCTTTTCTATATACTATGAAAAAAAGTTAAGGAGTAACTGTCATGAAAAAATATGGGATTCCTATTCTCTTTCTGGCTTTAAGTATTCTTTTATTTTCGATCTCAGCGCTGGTTGGGTCGTACATTGATGCGAATGGTATGCTGATTGAACCAGCGTTTTTTTGTATACCATTAGGATACATCGCTCTAGCTATCGCTTTTCTAACTGCCGTGTATAGTTTTGTTAAGCGGAGAATTCTGAAGAAATATTCTGTTTAAGCAGCCGCATGGTTGCTTTTTTTAGTTCGAATTTTTACCGAAAACTCCTCAAACATCTCGTCAAATGATGGTAATCCGCTAAAATTTTCTCTAGCAGATCTACATGCGGAAGAAATCCCAACCCGTTTGGTCCATACCCGTCCGCAGTATTGTGAAGTCGTCTTATTTCTCCTAAAACTAACGAAACAAAATAGTCCCTTTCCCAAAAACCATTGAAATTACTGTCTTCGAACCTAACTGGATCGTTCAGCTCGGCTAAACGTGGTATAAATGGCGAAAAGGAATAGAGTTCATGATCGTCTTTAGTGAACCACTGCTGGAATGTTAATTTCGTTCTCTTCAATAAGATAGGGTCTTGCAGAAGCAGAATTTTACTGGCTTTCACTTTGGATTCAGTCACTTTTTTAAATGAGAATTCTGCGTTTTCGCCAGTATTCCTTGATTTTTCTTCGAGCACTATTTCCCCTAGTTTAGACTGACGGTGTCTATCTACTAATCGTTTTAGCAGTTTTGCTTCACTTTCTGAATCTTGATACTCCTCTATTTCAAGAATGGATGCTTGTTTGATATTCTCTATCAACCGTTTGGTTCCATGACCGTACCCGCCAGAAATCAATAGTTTTGACGAAACCTGTTGATCCATTAATTGTGAACAGTAGTGCGCTAAAATTGGCAGACTGTTGCCAGCAAGAATAATCAAATCAAAACGATCCTTTAAAAGCGCCTGTTCAGTTATATCTGATTCTGCCAAATAGCGAATCAACCGATTGAGCTGTTCTATCATTTTTACTCCTCCATTTTGAAAAAAAGGAACGACAGCAATCACTCATCGCTTCGTTACTGGATACTCGTAGGTTCCTGTTTTTCCATACTTGATCGTTTCAAAAGTGATCGTTCCATCCTGGTCATTCTTTCTCGTTTGGTCGACTCCTTCACCCTTCAAGTTAAAGCTGAATTCATCAGCTTTTAGTGTTCTGCCGTTTAGTTCTTTCTTCGCTTTCAATTGAACACTTACTGGTAATATTTCAAAGACTGGTACTTCATCTTCCGCTACATCTTCATATTTGACAGTGGCTTCCAATTGTCCCTCTTTTTCTACGACTGTCACGATTGCTTTATATTCCTTAGCGTCATATGTCATTCCTGTTTCTTTTTCTGACGGAATTTTTTCGGAAATCGTGTATTCATATGTCCCGGCTTTTGTGTATTCAATACCATCGAAAGTGACATTGCCGTCGGCATCATTGGTTTGCGTTTGGTCGACTCCTTCACCCTTTAAGTTGAAGCTGAATTCATCAGCTTTTAGTGTCCGACCAGATAATTCTTTCTTCGCTGCTAATTCAAGCTTCGTTCTGGATTTCTGATTTTCTAATGAGAAGGTCTGTTTGACCTGTTCCTTTGAAATAATAAACTCGTACTCTTTTCCGTCCTTCACGTATCCTTCTGGGGCTCTGCTTTCAACTACAACATAGGTTCCGTAACGCAAGTTTGAAAGCTGTTCCACTTCTGCTCCATTTTCAATAATTTTGTCTCCTTTTACTTCAATATCAGAAAATATCAGCGCAAGGTTGCCATCATTGTCTTTACGATAAAGGTCAAAGAAAGCTGAATCTGTGGTAATCAATTTTTGATTTTCATCTAATTTTTCAAATTTTATCGAACCATTTTTCCCGTTTGAAGTTCCCTCGCCGTCAGTCGATTTGACTGTTACAGTAGTAGTTGTTTCATGATATTTGATATCTTTTCCATACAATGATGCACCGTTACGAATCACTTCATTATTTTCAATCCCTGGATCAAGTAACGTCTGATATTCAATGATGTACGGTGAATCAATCGTGTCTCCCAGATTGATCGTTAAAGTTTGAGTACCTGCCGCAGAATCCGAAGTAACCACTGGTTTATTGTCTTCTGTAAATGTAATGGCTTCTCCGTCCTTAATGTATGTTCCTGAACCATTATTTTTGGCTTTATAAACTTTCACCACCACATTCTTATCAGCATCATAGACAAAAGTTTGTTCGTTGATACTCACTGTATCAGTAACAATTGGATCATGAATTTTATGCCCGTCTTTATTCAATACAACGGACCAATTAATCGAACGGTAATCCTCTCCAGTTCCTTGCTTGCCTTTTTTATCAATCCAAGCGTCTTTAGCACTTTTTTCTACCAAACCTTCAACCTTTAATGGTTCACCACCCTTTTCTGTCATCGTCGCGACATTCTTATAGTTGGGAACCTCATCTGAAGCTTCCGCAGAAACAAATACCGCAAACGTATTCTTTTTATCTTTCAACAATGTAATGGTTGGAACGCCGTCACCATCGACCTCATATTTATAATCCACATTTTCTACCCATTTATCACCTAAACCGGCTGCTTCAACTTTGCTAGCAGCAACATCCACATCATAAATGACAAGCTCTTTAAGTTTCTGACCTTCACCCAATGCTTCCTTGATCGTTGTTTCTTTCGGAATCGTTGTTTTCCAAGTGTTAAACAAGGCCGTCCAATAAACGCTATTTTCAGAAGACGTCGTTTCTTTAAATGGATTTCCAAAAGAAAATGCTGAAGCAACCTCTGCTCCTTGAGCAAGATATTTGCCATATTTCACACCATCAAAAGCATATTTGGAATCGACCCATGTTGATGTCTCAGCGCCATCCAAATGATTTTTTCCATCTTCACCTGTATACGTAACAATTGCACTATTAGCAAACTGTTGCAAACTTCCTGTAGAATAGTGCGGTTGCTTCTCCATGAAAAAGTGGGTCGAATAGCTTATCGAGATTTGATCACTTGTTTTCGCATAATCGCCAATTAACCTAATTCTGAATCCCACAGAATAATCAGAATCACCATCGATTCTCTCCAACGCATAATCGGTGCCCTTAGTCAACGTCTTATCCGCTTTGCCGTCATTGCCTTTGTCCACAAGTGAAGATTCAATCAGTTGAAGTGCACTTTTAGTTCCTCCTGAAAGCAACGCGAACGTATCTGTAATGATAGCGTCCTTCATGGATAGCCGGTTCTTATTAAGTGTGACTTGCCAATTAATTGTATTGTTTGAATAATCCTTGCTCAGCGCTGCTTTCGTTATTCCGATAGTCCCTTCTACATCGGGCTTTTCTCCAGCAACAATCTGTTCACTTTCTGATCCATCAATAATCAAGGCTGTATTTAAAAGATCTATCCTTAATGGCGTCGGTACATCAAAGGTTTGTGTTGAATAGGTAACCTTGTACACGCCTTTATCTGCAAAATTTAGTGTGAAGTGAACATATTCCCCATTCTTTTGTTTAAAATCTGCCGATTCTTCTGAAAATGTCCATTTATCAGACGGAACTTCATTTCCATCTTCGTCAAACACTTTGAGACTGTCCTTTAACAGATAATGCTTCGCCGTATTTGGATCACCATATCTTGAGTACATCCAGTCCTTAAGAATGCCGTCATCATTAGTATACGTAGCCTTGATTTCCCAGTTGAATACGCCAGTGTTTAAATCATAATCTGTACAATACTTATAATTATCCTTGTCATTAAAAGAAACTCTAGCTTCAGAAGAATTTGATATGAAATTATCTCCACTAAGGGTCGCTTTATTCACAAAGCTTTTCTTTTCCATATCAGTTACTTTCATCTTAAGAACGATTTTCACTGGAAGATTCATAACACCAGAAGAAAATTTATAAACATAATCTGAACCATCTCTCCATGCGTTAATCATTCCTGCCGGAGGGGCTACCCATTCTCCCGCTTCATTCATGACATAATATTGGTTGTACCAAACGGATAGTCCTTCAGGCAGCGTGTCTCTTATAACCGCGTTTCTTAGATCGTGCCTTTCTTCATTTACAGTAATGGTCCATGTAACAGAATTATCTGCTTCAATAATTCCTTTTTTATTGATATCAGCTTTTGCGACAGGAATAACGATTTTTATCTCTAGTCCATCTTCATCTGTAATATTTGTCGGGATCTCAACTAATTCACTTTCAGTAGTAATCTTCAACTCCGTTTTCAAATCGATCGTACCTTGACGTTCACTTAAGTCTCCTGCTTTTTCATTGAACGTAACTGTTAAAAGGCCATTTTGATCTAACGTAAATGCTCCTAAGACATCTCCTTCCTCATTTTTTTGCACATCCGTTACCGTGTTATGTACAGAAAAATAGTTAGGTAGTTGGTATGTATAATAATCTCCGTTCTGAATAATCGTCTCATCGCTCAAAACCCAATCGAAATGAATTCGAATGTTCGCATCTTTTTCTGCTGGATTTTCTGCAGAAAACTCGTTGCCATTATGATCAGTAATTTTGACATTCGTAAACAAATTGACACCGCGTGTATTCAGATTAGGTTCCAATGCTCTTGCTTGGATTTCACGTGCCGCCCTTTCAGGTTCAGTTTTATCGATCACTGATTTTTCCGACTCTGACGTATTCAATGGATCAGCCGCTGGATCAACTTTTTTTTCGTAATACAAGGTACGAATAATATTATTTCCAAAATCAACAGTCTCTGTCTCTAAATCCTTTGAGGTTGTTTGTGCGCTGAGCTCAACTAGGCCCTCATAGAATTTTGCATTGGCAAAATCTGGTGCCATTCCATCCTCTGTTTCTTGATAATTTTTCTTAAAATGAAAAATTAGTTGCTGATTGCTTACTTGATAGTCTCCCATCTCACCTAGACTGCCAGTCTGATCCGAGAAGTTTAGGTTCGCTGGCAAATCAAGTGACACCGCAGTCCCTTCTTCCAGTAAAGCTGCCTTAGCTAATGACCAGTTCAATTTGACATTTACTTGATCCTGCTCTTTTAAACGATTTACTTCAGTAACCTCCTGATCATTCACACTAGTAATTATTGCCTGATTGATCGTCACACTGGCTTCTTCGTTGGTCTCTGCGACTATCGACATTGGAAAAATCCCAATCACCATTCCAAACATCGCAATCAGTGACCATAATCTATTTAAACGTTTCATTATTATCCTTCCTTTCTAAAATACAGTTGATTCGTATTCATTCTTTTGCTTCTTCTCATCCAGCTTTTTCGTTTGATTTGTTTTAACGACGGCCAGTCTATTTACTTTTTTCTTTCACTGAGAATCTCTGAAAAAAGGATTTTCACTTAGTGAATAAATCAACTCTTTCTACTACGCTATTATTAAACATTTCTGGGCTCTGAAAATGACAAAAACAATAAAATAAACCAATATTTCCGTCCTATTTCAAGTACAAACCACAAAAAAATAAGGAACCATTATCCTTAATAGTCCCTCATGCAGGATTATGTTCTCTTCATATACAAAAAAACGCTACTTCTTGTTTTCTGCTAAAATTATTTGATATTCCCTAGCTAAAATTATTATTTCATTACCTATCCCTTATATTCACCTTATAAACAAAGCCCTTTTGATAGCTCAAGAGAATCGTTGCTAGGTCAACGTTTTTAACAAAAGAGACATTTTATAGTATTCTCCTACATTTTTTGTCACATTAAGGGTCTAAGCTAATCTCGAGAGAAAAAAGCCCGTTTAACAAAGATTTTGAAATATATTAGGAATTAGGTTTCTTCATTTTTATGCAGGAAAACTAGAATTGTATACCTCGGAAATAAAAAAGAACCTTTCGCTACTGCCAGACGAAAGGCTCCTGTTCTCAAATAAAAATAAAAGCTATATGCGGTGTATTCAATAATTAATACTTCACTTTTTTTAAAATGACGAATAGTTTTTTCTTATTTTTTAAGCAATCATATTTTCTATGAATGATTTCACCCTTTTGACAAGATACATACCGAAAAATATGCCGCCTTCTGTTGAAAAATAAGAGAAGGGATTTAGAAGCTGTCTTCATGAATTTAAAAACGCTTGATAATTACCGATATAAAAGCAAGTCGTATGAAGTTTTCGGCAGAAGAAAGGCTTAATTCATAGTCTTTTGACAGTCTTCTACAGTTATT
>Ga0153985_1000165_pt1 | contig 20915 bp, 31 predicted proteins | sample TSGA069MetaG_FD_104715 | JGI IMG/M metagenome (GOLD analysis project Ga0153985, IMG submission 104715) | Attine ant fungus gardens microbial communities from Georgia, USA - TSGA069 MetaG | ecosystem: Host-associated > Fungi > Mycelium > Unclassified | place: USA: Georgia, Alexander Wildlife...
ATTTATTTTTGCGACCGTAGACCCAATAATGAGGATAAGCTTGTTATCCATACGGCGCGCTGTCCACGCTTAGCAAAAGAATTAGACAGAATCTATATCGGTATTGCGCTAAGTCCTACACAATCGCTACAGCGTGCATCAAAAACGTTCCCTACGAAATCATTTATTCTTTGTTCTCACTGCTGTAATGAAAGCGATAACTAAGTGTTATGTTGTATAATTCCCTTATCAGCAAGTGGTCTGCTGAAATAATTGATAAGGTGGTGAAAGAATATGAAATTATCTGAAGTTCAAACAATCTATTATTTACTTCATGCTATCCAATTCAAAGCCAACCAAAACGATCGAATCAACTTTGAGTTAGTAGTATCACATGGAGGAAAATTAATGACTGCTGAATTTTTGCCAATTAGTGTACCGTATTCTTCAGTAGTTAAAGAAGACGTTTTAGATGTTGATGGTGATGAATCAAAGAAAGTGTTAGCAAAAGACTATTTCAATGACTCATTTGGAACTTGGCGTAAAAATCATGAAGGAACATTTTTTCTTATCAAAAAGCCTTTTCTGAGCCTGGGTGGTTATTGCAAGAGTTAGTAGATTTTGTAGACACTCTTGACAATGTCCCTTATATTACATCTAGAGTTGCAAATCTGAATTACATTGAATCATGCATTAAATTCAGTGAAGCTACCCTTGAACTTGACGGGTATTCAATTGTCTCTTTAGTTGTTAACTAGAACAAAATTAGAGTTGTATTTCAATAAGTTGTAAGCATATTGAAGGCTTGCGTATGCTTGTTCATACGTTAGGCCTTCTTTCTCTTGCAATAATTCAACTATCTCTTCACCGTATCTTTTCGACTCACTCCAGCCCAATTCAGATAGATCATTTTCTCGATCGAATTTTTTTAAGTACGCATTTTTCTTTTCTTCAATAGTCATTGCTTCAGGTAGTTCGTTCATGTGGGTGTCCTCCTTCTGATTATGCGTTTCCGCATATCGGTTGATTTTATTTTGTTGAACTTGTTATCTTATTGTTATCGGTAGTGATATACCGAAATAATAAAAGGGGGTGAAAATTTATGACACAAATTCCTTACGCTGATTCAAACGGTTCTCTGTCCGTAAAAGTCGAACTCCGACATGCTGCGGATGTATTTTTAGTAGATTCTTCAAATTATCGAAAAATGAATAATGGACAAACGTTTTCGTACGTTGGTGGTCATTACACCCAAACACCAGTAACTATCAGTGTCAAAGGTGCTGGTAGATGGTACTTGATTGTTCGTGGTGGTGGTCAATACAAGTACGGCTTTTATTAGTTTTTGGTTGGGGCTGATGAATCTGAATTCGTCAGCTCTTTTAATGTTGCATTCTTTTCCATATGCTCTACAATTTCCAAAAAAGCATCGCTTAAATTTGATATCGTCCATTCTTTTTTGGCTACAAATCCAAGTGCGTTTTGGACAAATTCCTGTTGGTCCATTTCAGAAACAATTCTTTCCATTCCCTTCACCTCCTCGTGTAAGTTGGTTCATGGTGTGCCTCCTTAGATGTTACTGATAGCAAATTGCTAGAAGTATCCAAGGAATTGACGATTGCATGGATACAAAAATATGGTAATAACGGATCATTTTATCCAGAACCTTCTCAAGTAACTGAAGCGTTTCAAACAATCTACAATTCTTTAAAAGAAACAATCTAACTAGATATTTTCAAAACTTCCTCTATGGCTGCAACCATGGCGGTATCGTTGTTTTTAAATGCTCTTGTCAACTGCTCTTCCGCTTGTTCTAAAATTGATAGTTTTAGTGATTGGAATTTACGCATTTCTTCTTGAGGAGTTAATTCTCTGCTTGCTTCGATGTTGATAAATTCTTGTAATTTTTTAGTGGTGATGGATTCATTCATTTTGCCGCCTCCTTTACATGGCTTCTATGTCTTCAATATGCGCGAAGCGTTCTACAATGCTGGATCGTCTGTTGAAAAACCCGCTAGTAATAAAGAGCAGTCGTTTCTTTCAATGTTAAAATTAACGTCATATTTTTCATTTAGAACTTCTAGGTCAGCTAGGAGTTCTTTTGCTTGATCAAAAGTAACTACTTGTGCCGATACTTCAATTTTTTGTTTCTTTTCGTTCATGTGCTTGCCCTCCTTTAACTTTTTGTTCGTTTCACCTCGTTTGATATACTGATTGTTGGGAGGTGAAATAATATGGATTATTCGAAAATAGTTTTCACACTTGAATTTGATGATGATGGCGCAAACTCAAGAGCAAACGAACTTTTACAAAAAGGTTGGTTGCTATTAAGCGTTGGCCCTAAACTAGTTGAGCTGATCGGTGATAACGATCAAGCGTGTTACAATACTGCGTATGTTGTTGGAGCAACAGACGAACAGTATCAGCAATATCTAGAAGAACAAAAACAAAACGAATGGATTTAACTAGATATCCTGTTCATATAAAGCTCTTTATCCGCAAGATAGAGGGCTTTATTTATTTCTACATAAGATAACCCTGAGTCCTCGCATAATTTCGTGACATTGTCCAAGAGTTCTTTTGTTTTTTGATTGATCTCAGTCCTCCGAATGTCACTAGGCATTCCATCTGATAATTGAATTTTTTTCATGTGCTTACCCTCCTTTACTTAAATTATTTGGTATACTCACTATGAAAGTGAGGTGAATTATCGTGACTTTGTATGATATCGTTATCAACTCTTTACCTTTTATAGAAAAAACATCTGGATGGTTGGCAATTTTTCTATTTGTGTTATGGATTTATAAAATGAAATCTATTTCTTATAGAGCCAAGCTTCAAATTAAAGCTAGAAATACAATTGAAGAACTAGAAAAGAAAAATAGAAATCATAACTTACTCAATCCAGGATATGAGACTCAATTAAAAACAAGTTGGTTGGACTATCAAAAATATCTGCTGGCAAAACGAAACAATACATTGCTTCTATCTGTCATACTTGCTTACATCTCATTTAATTCCACATCGTTCTATAAGAATAACAACGAAGATTTTTTCAAATTACTCACCATTTCAACAACTCTGTTCCTAGCTGGAATAACATACATCCGGCAACAATACCGAGAATAAATATGATTATTTGAACAAACAACGATTCTTTATAACGATTCTTTGCATTAGTATCTTCTGCCAAAGCGCTAAGGCTATTTGCTATGCTTTCTAAGGCGATAACGATTCGCTCGTTTGTGTTCATGGTGTGCCTCCTTTAACTGATTTTTCTAGCTTAGCCAGCATAATATCTCCCATTGTTACACTGACTCGTTGCCTAAGTTCGGGTGACCATTCCTTTTTTGAAAGATTTTCACAGATTGTTCCATCTGCGTTTTTTAAAACAGCTTCAATTTCTTTTCTCTTTTTCACCATAGGTATCACCTCCTAGACTTATGGGCTACAAAACACCAAAGTGCATTTTCGCACCTTATTAACTAAAAAAAATTTCTTTTATTTCTTGATCAGTTAATTCCAGAGTTTCAACTATCTTGTGAACTTCCCAAATCTCAAAAGTATCCCCGCCTGACTTGAATTTTCGGTACAAGGTAGATTTATTTATGCCTATCTCCATAGCAAGAGTTTCTTGTGTTGTTTGTTTTTCAGTTATTTTTCCTTTTAACTTATTAATATTAACCATGATCTCACCTCCGAACACTTCCGGTGCATTTACGCCCCTTTGATATTTATACTATATCACTAGAGTTTCTTTGTTGCAATAAATAAATCGTTGCAATTTTGCACCTTTCAATGTATCATTTAACTATAATATTAATAAGGAAGTGATTTAGTTGGATATTGATAAAGTAAGGCTTGTTCTTTTAGAAAGGCGTAAGCAAAAAGGTCTGTCAGCCAAAAAACTAGGGGAATTGGTTGGAGTTGATAAAACTACTATTTACAGATACGAAAAAGGACAAATTGATAAAATGCCTCTTACTGTTGCCAATAAACTAGCTAGTGCACTAGACATAAATCCTGCTTTTATTGCTGGATTTTCTAAGACCCCATATTCAGATACTTTAACTACCCTTTCTCAAATAACCGACACCTCTGCTAAACTAAAAGAAACTAGAAAAAAAATCGTCCTTACTACAGCCGAACAACAGCTTGAAGAACAGAAACAAAATGAACTCATATCATTTGAAGAAAAACGTAGAGAAAAAGAACAGTTTTCTCAAAATAGAGGAGCAGAAAATAAAGGTGCTCTGGGCGCAGGCGTTGGGGTCAATAATTTTTACGGGGATATTCACAACATCGAAGACCACGAATGGCCGATAATTTCTATTCCAGATGATGCACCTTATGACTTCGATTGGGTGTATACTGCTTCTGGTGATTCAATGAAACCCAAGTATGAAGACGGTGACATTGTTTATGCGAAAGGATTAGACGACTATGATCGTTCTAACCTCTCTACAGATGATATTTACGTCGTTCGTGTAGGTGAAGACTCTTTCTTGAAAAAAATTCGAATCTCAGAAGATGGGTTGTATCTTGTATCGCTAAATAAGAAATATGAAGATATCCGAGTTTGCGAAAATGAGTACGTAAAAGTTGTGGCAAAGGTGGTAGATTAGATGAAGAGAGCAGGTATTTACATCAGAGTATCAACACAAGAACAAGCAAATGAAGGGTACTCTATTGGTGCCCAAACAGACCGATTGACTAAGTATGTTGAAGCTAAGGACTACCTTTTATGTAAAAAATATATTGATGCTGGATACAGTGGTTCAAAACTGAAAAGACCCGCAATGAAAGAACTCATAGAAGATGTAATGGATAAAAAAATTGATGTTGTCATCGTTTATAAGTTAGACAGACTTTCTCGTTCCCAAAAGGACACTATGTATTTGATTGAAGATATATTCCGTCCTAATGATGTAGAATTGATTTCAATGCAAGAAAGTTTTGACACCTCCACAGCTTTCGGAGCTGCTACGGTTGGTATGCTTTCAGTATTTGCTCAGCTTGAGAGAAAAGCTATCAGTGAAAGAATGGTCACTGGAAGGGTTGAACGTGCAAAAAAAGGACTATACCACACAGGTGGACAGAGTAGGCCTCCGGCAGGATACGATTTCAATGATAAACAGCTAGTTATTAATGAGTATGAAGCATCTGCTATTAGAGATTTATTTACACTATTTAATGATGGTATGGGGCGGAGACGCCTCTCTACATATTTGCAGAAAAATTACCCTGGTCGGAACAAATGGCTTGCAAGTAGTATTGATCGAATGTTGAAAAATGATTTATATATTGGGAAAGTAAAATTTTCTGGCAAATCTTTTAACGGAATTCACGAGCCAATAATCGATGAGGTTACTTTTCACAAAACACAAAGGGAAATAAAAAAAAGAAAAGAAAACAGCGCTAAAGACTATGACTACTCGGCTCTTCTAGGTGGATTATGCGAGTGTGGTTTTTGTGGTGCGAAAATGGCAAACAGAAGAGCTGTAGGCAGAAAAGGAAAAGTTTATAGGTACTATCGTTGCTATTCAAAAAAAGGCAGTCCTAAACATATGATGAAAATTGATAACTGTCCATCATCCGCGCAGCAACAGTATCTTATTGATGACGCTGTCATCAATAAATTACAGTCATTAGAAATTGATGCAGAACTAAAAAAAAGAAAAGTAAAAAAAACTAACTTTAGCTTGATTGAAACCCAGATAAAAGATATAGATAAGCAAATTACAAATCTCATTGAGCTCTTTCAAATAGATAAGATGCCTTTAGAGATCATTACCGAAAAAATTGATAAGCTAAGCTCTGAAAAAAAAAGTATGCAAAATCTCATGTGTAGAAAGAGTGCTAGCGATAATTCTGATTTCAAGACGCATATGAATATGTTAAAAAAATTTGATTGGATTAACTCTGACAAAGAAGAGAAAAGAAAAATCATTGGATTGCTAATAGATAAAGTTATCATTTTTGACAATCACATTGAAGTTATCTTGTCTGAATAATCTATAGAGCGGTGTACAACATCGCTCTTTGTTTTCAAACAAATCAGTTGTCAAACGGCTGATCAGTTTTCCTGTCTTCTGATTGTCATAATATTCATATGGTTGAGTCTGTAAATGAGCGAATAATTCCCGACGCATATCGGTTTCAATATTGACACCCAATTTATGTCCAAAGAAAACTACGATATACTGGAGTAGCGTATTTAATACATAAAATAAAAAAAGAGCGAAGCAAGCCATCAAAATCACACGAAACTCTTTTTGCGGCATAATTTTATCGATAACTTGATTCACAGCGACCGGAAATGCCAACTCCAACATCCCCGCAAACACTGCACAGGTGAAATCTAAAATGAACAGCCCTTTATACGGACGATAATAACTAAAGAAACGTTTTAACATCTTTAAACTCCTTTATCCTCTATTACAAACAGTTAGGTATCCCTACTTCCACCCACCCATTTCTTAACCATCTATCGACCTCATCAAAACAAAAATTTTCCTCTGAAGGTTCTTTAAGCAAAAGCACTTTGATCTTTTTGCCATGAATTCGATTTTGCATCAAACAATAGGTCAATTCAGAAAAACTTGCCGCGCCAATATACCCTGACACCCCATTCTTATCTTGATTAAACAGAAAAAAGAGATCTGCCTCTTCAATATTTCTGAAAAAGGTCGTCAAAATTTTCGGATACTCTTCCTCTAAGTTCTGACTGACACGAGGGTAATCAATTACGTCGATGCCGTTATTATTAAACTCCTCCTGCAAATGCTGATAGTCTTCTTGAAAAGCAATACTTCCCGACACAATAACCTTCATGGATTATCCTCCATTTCTATTTTTCAATAAAGTCCAATATAGCATAAAATTATTTCGTCTTTTCAATAAATGCTCGAATCGCTTGATCGACAAAATCACCATTGCCATCAATCATGTGCCCACCTGTGTCACAAATAGCACTATCCACGTTTTCTATCCGCTGAAGCAATTTATCTATATTTTCATATTTAGCCATTGAATCATCCTTTGCATGACAAACTAAGACTGGCACTTGAATTTTTTCCAGCGGATAGTCCTCATAGTTTAAAGTCATATCCGTATTAGTAATCTCACTGTCCGTCTTAACCCCTTTTCGCCTTGGAGTTGCCGGCAACATCGTTTCAAAAAGAGTGTTCGTGGCAACCGTCGATCCCATCATTTTATTGAATACAAAAGCAAAATGTTTCATAGTAAACCACATGATAAAATCATTTACAAGCAATGATGGGGGACCTTGCAACCCCATCTGCTTGACTTCCTCCACGGACCTCTTTTTATCCGGTGCTCCAGAAGACAAAAGGATGATTCCCTTTACTCGTTCTGGATGATCCAAAGCCATTCGCAAGGCGGTTGCTCCGCCTGCTGACGTTCCTAAAATATAACTTTTTTTGATCTTTAACTGATCCATCAGTTCAACAAAAGCGCTAGCTTGATTGTTTGGAGTAGCTTCTTTAGGCAACTCTGTCCCTAAATAGCCAAAACGTGATGGTGAAATTTTTCGTTGGTTATCTCCCACTACTTGCCGCAGACTCGTCAACCCTTGATCATAACCGCCGAAAATCCCATGTGAAATCATTATAGTCTCACCATGACCCTCATCAAGATAAGTCATTTTTCCAAAGGATGTCTTTATAGTTTTCACGTCATAGTGATTTAAACGTTGATAAGCCGCTTTGATCTCCATTTTAAAGCGATAAAATTCAATACAAATAATTACCAAGATCACTAGTATTAATAAATATACCCACATTTTTTTCTCTCCATTTCTCTTTTTCAGTATAACAAAAAATGATCACGAAAAAACTGCGGATACTCTCGCACCCGCAGTTTTCAACCTGTTTAAATCAATTACCCCTCTTTAGGAAATCGAATCGTAAAAGTCGTCCCTTCATTCTTTTGACTTGTTACGTCAATCGAGCCATGGTGTAAGCGAACCAGTTCTTTTACAATCGATAACCCGAGACCGGACTCTCCGATTTTAGTATTTTTTCTAGATGGATCAGCTTTATAGTAGCGATCCCAAATATTTTTTTGTTCCTTATCGGTCATTCCAATCCCATTATCTTCAACAGAAACGAGTACATCAGAAGCTGTTTCTTTCAGCTTCACCTTTATTTCACCATTTTTAGTAAACTGGATAGAATTCTGTATGATATTTACCATAATTTGAATGAAGCGGTCATGATCGGCAAAAACGTCGATTGGTTCATCATTTAACAAAGTGACTTGATCATTCATTGAGTCTGCTTTTTTATTCAGTTGAGTGATAATCGTTTTAATCGCATCCGTCGCGTTAAATTGAGTTGCTGATAATGTAATTTGATGGCTTCTGATATTTTCATAATCTAAGTTTTGCTTCACTAAACGAATCAATCGATTCGTTTCATTCTGCATTAATGAAATGGCCTTGCCTTTTTGATTTTCTGGGATCGCACCATATTCAAATCCTTCCAATAATCCTTTGACTGTGGTCAGTGGTGTTCGCATTTCATGAGAAGTATTGGCCATGAATTGTTTACGTAGTTCTTCCTGCCGGATAATTTCCTTCTCATTATCTTGCAGAGCTATCGCCATTTTATTGAAGTCATGTGCCAATTCATTAAATTCATCTTTATTATTCTTCTCTTCGATCTGAATCTCATAATTTCCATTGGCGATTTGATTAACCGCTCGTTTCAAATTATTTATTTTCTTCACCTGTGCGGTAGCGAGACCAAAACTGATCGCACCTCCAAACAATAAGGAAATAATGAACCCTTTCAACAAATTATCCGATATCATTTTTTCGCTGTTCTCTAAATCATGAGCTGACTTGGATGCGATCAATATACCATCCACTTTATCCGAGATAACAATTTTAGAAAGCACATAGGATGTTTGGTTCGGGTCGCCTTTAAGATCACGTTTGATAGTTTTCTCTACAGGATTACCTTGTTCTATTTCCTGCAACTCTGATTGATTCAAGATAGAATTTGAAATGCTGGACATATTATCAGGATAGATCACATTTTTTTTGCTATCAATCAGTACGAAATTAATCCCTTTTTGAGCTAATACTTGTTCAGCATTATTTAGATAGAGCACCAAGATCTCTTCCCAACCTAATTCCCCATAAGGAGTCATAAAGAGGCCTGATGAATCTGATTTCAACTTATTTAATGAGTCATTGACAGATTCAATATACTTTTCGATCTCATTATAGTTCTGAGTGACCAAAGTTCGCTTATTGATATTCGTGAAGGATACACCAATCAAAACGACTGTTAAAATAATAAGTAACCAGAATGCCAATAACTGCTGATACAAATATTTCATAGTGCCTCTCACCTGTTCTGTTTATTGATTATTCCTACAATAACTTATAATCCAAGCAAAATCTTAGAAGTCATTAAAAAATCAAATATTTTTCTTATTTAATGTAAGAATGATTCGTATTAAAAAAATTACTGATAAAAGGCTTAATCACCAATCAGCTTTTCTATCTTCCTACAGAATGCTACACTTATAGTAATTTGAAACGATCCCACGGCTTTCAATAATTAATAAAATGTGAGGAGTATTGATTAGATGAATGAAAACTCAAAGATAGATTCTGCCCTGCAATTAAAAAAATATGTAAGAAACCAACAGTTATCTAATACAGCAGAAATACAGTCTTACTTAGAAAATTCAGAGATCATCGCAAAAATATTAGCTGAACCTTATCGGACAGATACCTTCACAGGCCTTCGGAAATTAGAGTTTTTATTAGTCGAACTTTCAGAGATTCCTTATTTTGACCACCTGGGCCAAGTTCAATCGATATTAGAAACACTTTATACCTCAACAAATTTCGAGGAAGGCTTTTCGTTAACGGGAAAACAGGCCGGCGTTTTGGCTTGTCATAATGCAATTTGTACACTGATTTTCCTTCGCGCTGGAAAAAAAGAGTGGGCAGAGCAAGGGGTTAAATGGATTATTACCTTTCTGCCATTCGCTAAAAACGAGCCTTCGAGTTGGCATGGAAAGGATCTTTTTCATCGTTTTGGCGGTTGTGTTGGGAATGGCCCTTGTTACGATGGATTAGTAAAATCGGTCAAAGTACTTTCAGAGTATTCTGCAAAGTATGGAGATTTCCCTGGTCTTCAAGAAAAATTAACCCAAGGATTGAACTATATTTTGAACCATCGCATCATTTTCCATCAAGACAATAACGACTATTTGTATAATGATTTGATCACACTTTTCTATCCCTACCCATATCGCACAAATGTTATAGAGATACTGGGCGTTATGAAGAACGAAAACCTGCTTGCTAGGCCAGAATGTCGAGCCGCTCTTGATTATTTAAAATCAAAACAACAGCAGGACAATTATTGGCAGTCAGAGAAGATTTTTATGAAAAGCTCTTGGATACCGTTTGATTCGTTGAAAAAACCTGGAATCTGGATTACCGACGAAATCGAATGGCTCTTCTCAAACGAATAGATTACTCGAAAAAAAGATCTTAATGACATAGAAATTAGTCATTAAGATCTTTTCTATTGCTTGGATTAATGGCTCAAATGATAATATTCTTCTTCCATCCGCTGCATTCTTTCCCGTTCCTTCTTGTTGTACCAGGGAGAAACAGTAAACGCTAGAACGTCATTGATCAAATAAACTGAGCTATTAACAAACATCGCCAAACTTGCGGAACCATGTCTGAATGACATGTCCCAAAGAACCATTTGCGCTAGCCCTGAAGCCAACCACCAAAAATACTGATTATTGTAGCGTAAGAAGCTAATGATTCCAGCACTTAGACTAATTGAAAAAGCAATCGCATCGATCCAAGGACGAGGATCATCGGTAAACCGTTGAATCAAAAAACCTGAAGCAAAATAGACAATAATCGTACTTGCAATCGCAATGATCCATGTTTTCCCAGTAAAATTGCGGATTTTTGACGCCATATTATGATTCCACTCTTTACTTAGTAATACAGGAATATCCAGCGTAATCATATAAGCAATTTGTTCGCCGATACTTAAATAATTTTTAGCCGAGTAACCAACGTAAATAAAGCAAATCGCGGAAAGAATCCCTAATACGCCATTGATCGATTTTGCTGCATTAATAGAAAGAATACATAGTACCCCCAAAGTCGTTCCGATGAATGTGATCACAGTGAGTAGTGTGATCGACTGATTCACTAAGGTCATCACCTGACAACCTAAACTAAAGAAAAATAAATAGTAATTTTGTTGCGGCCATCCTTTTAATTGATGAAGTAAAAACTTGAAATAATTTAACATGATTGGCTCCTTCTAAAAACAGTCGTTCTTTATTTGTTCATAAAGCAGGAAATACTAAAAAATACCTTTTTCAATATTTCCTTTTGAATAGTAGTTAGAGTTTTTGAACTCCAATAAGTTTAACCTGTTCGTTTCTTCCTTGATCTGCTTGATGACTGTTTCAGCCGCTTGCGGATCAGCAACAAAATCGTAGCGATCACCATCGATCTGAATTTTCGGACAGATAGTAAAACTGTCATACCATTTTTCGTAACGTTCATTGACCATTCGATAATAATCAAAAAGCTCCGGATTTGTGGCAATTTGTTCATAATCACGTCCGCGTTTTTCGATCCATTCCAGCATCACATCAAAAGAAACTTTGATGTGGACCAGCAAATCTGGTCTTTTTTTCGGAGCAACTTGTTCCAGTTCCTTTAGCATCGTTTCAAGTAAACTGTCATATTGCAGCACTTCACCCTGACTTACACGACCTAGATCTGCGTTTAAATGAAAAAGCAGACTATCCTCATAAATCGAACGGTCCAACACATTATCAGCTTGCTTTAAAGCATCTTTCATCGCCAAAAACCGTTTATTTAAAAAGAATATTTGAAGCAGAAACGTATATTTTTCTGGATTTGAGTAAAACAATGGCAGTACTTCGTTATCATCCACATTTTCGTAAAATGGTTTTGAATTCATTTCTTGTGACAGCATATCCGTCAGACTGCTTTTACCGGCTCCGATCGTACCAGAGATTAATAGCATCGTTTCATCCATCCCTTCATAGTAAATTAATTTTTTTCTTTCAAATCCTTGATAATAGTACTCCTAAATTTTTTTGAAGTAAAGACTAGATTTTGTGCATTTTTAGTGATATAAAAAAACAACACTATATATAGTGTTGTCGATTTCACAATAATGAATGTGCTTTCTTTATTATTTTACATATTTTCTATAAAAAACCTCTTTGCCATGGCAAAGAGGTTTACTGATTAATAATCAAACTGACGGTAGTAACGGCGAATATCTAATGGATGACAATTCAATTTTTCAACATGAGCATCAATCCGCTGTGTCACACAATGCATCAACAAATGCGGTAAGACTCTTCCTCGATTCTTTTCACTGATACCATCAATTGGGTAATCTTTCGAATCGATAAGAGTATAGTTTCCGCAAATGCGTGGTAATAGATTTTTTACTCGCTCTGCTAAAGGACGTTGTTCATCTTCACCTAAGAATAGCGTTACCGCTGTTGTTTCATCAACGATCTCCAGTGTTCCATGTAAGAATTCTGCAGCATGAATTGATTTAGAACGCAACCAGCTTTGTTCTTCCCAATAACACATCGCATAAGAGTAGACAGCACCCCATTGATTTCCAGCACCAATGAAATAATGCATGTCATCATGACGATGTTTTTCAGCGAATTCTCGACCGAAATCCTCTGCTTGTTTCTCAGCCTCAACTAAGCCTTTTGCCAAATATTTTTCTAGTTCAGCATAATATTCCACGTAGTCTGGGAAATCGCCATTATTGTGCATCAAACGATCAGCCGCCATAAAGAACTTGATTTGCTCCGTGCCGGGAGCTGGATACGTAATTACATGATCGCAGCCCTCTGCTAGACTAGTTTCTGCTGTATCGATAAAACCAAGCAACGTTGCACCAACTTTTTTAATTTCTCCAACTGCTTTTACTACTTCCTCAGTTGTTCCTGTCACAGAAGAAAGGATCACAAGTGATTCCTTAGTTAGTCTTCGATTTCCAGTAGTGTAATACTCCGCAGCGTGCTGAACATAAACAGGCAAATCACTGCGCCCGTTAATATAGGTTACTGCCTGCATAGCTGAAGCGTAGGTTCCGCCAATTCCTAGATAAAAAATAGCATCGTAGCCCTTTTCCAAAACTTCATCAATAATCTTTTCGACCTGCGGACGTAACGCTAAAGCTCCTTGAATATCATCGATCTGTTGCTGTTCATCAAATTTCAACATGTCATAAACTCCTCAACTTTTATATTTTACTCTTTAAAACAGAATCAAAATCATCAAAAATTCGTTTACTTAAATCAATACCTTTGGCCGTAGCCGTTCGATAGGCCATCAGTTGAAACGGAATAATCAATAGTAATGGAGAAAAGATCTCTGAAACAGCAATATCTAATCCCAAGGTATCACTATCAGAACTTTTTTCTGTTGTTACTCTTAGAATATTTCCCACATAGCCAGCCATATAATTGGCCAGTGCTTGCGATCGGCTTAAATTTACACTTGGTGTTTCAATAAAGAATAGCGTGTGCTCCCAATCAGCCTCTAAATAAGGTCCGTGCATATATGCCTCCAGCTCAAAGCCTTGGCTGGGACGACGAACCGTTTCAGTGAATTTTGTTTCAAATTCTTTTGCTGTTCCCAAATTTGGACCATAACCTAACGCGACAAAACGACCGCCAAGCTTTAATAGATTTTCATGCTGTTCAAAAAAAGCATTCGATTTATCAATCACTGTTTGAATAGTGCTGATTATCTCAGATAATTCTCGCTTTAAATCTGTTAATTGCTGTTCATCAATATGATCTTTTGAGACACCTACTTTAATCGCAAGCAACAGCAGCTGGAAGACCGTCGCTGAAAATCCTTTAGTAACAAATCCAACTGTTTCGATCCCCATATTCAAATCAATCACGTTATCAACCACTTGGGCAATTGGACTCTCTAGGTCACTTGTTAAAACGATCTGTTGAATCTCGCACCCATTCAATTTATTTAGAGCATCAATCGTTGAAGCACTTTTCCCACTTTGAGAAACCCCAATAATCGTATCCGTTCCTTTTATCAGTCGCCCATAATGATTAAAATTGTAAGGCTCTTCAATCGTGATATTAATATCCGCGAGTTTCTCGAATGCAATTTTGGTAGATAAACACGCATTAAGAGAAGAGCCGGTAGCCAAAATAGTTACTGCATTCATTTTGGCCAGATTCGCATCAGCAGAAAAATCATACTCGATCAAAATTTTGGACAATGTTTTCTGCTCTTGATGGATATAATCAAGCATCGTCAATGTTGTCATACTATTCCTCCATTCTTAAAAGAAACCGATCCATGAGCCAAGTATGCCGAAAATAGCTAATCCTAGCAAAATCGTCAAGGCCTTTACCTCTTTTTTCAGCAGATAGAAGACTGCACCAAACGCTCCAAGAGATAATATTCTAGGTACGATATCATCAAAAATGCTTTGAACCGTCACAGCATTTTCACCAGTACCGATTTTTAATGGAATGTTGATATCAATCATTGAAGCTGTCATGCCGCCTACGACCATCAGCCCTATGATTGACGCTCCCAGCGTTAAGCTTTCCATCATTCCGTTCTCCTGGATCTTCTTCAGGAATCCCGTTCCTAACTTATAGCCCCATGATGTAGCGAAATAGCGGAACAATAAATGAGGAATATTAAAGATCAATACGAATAAAATCGGTCCTAAAATATTTCCTTGTACGGCCAACGAGGTTCCCACACCGGTAGCGATCAAGCGCAATGTTCCCCAGAAAAACGAATCCCCAATACCAGCTAAAGGTCCCATCAATGAAGTTTTGATATTATCAATAGTCGAAACATCGAAATTCGCATCATTCGCGTTTTCTTCTTCCATCGCCGCATTGATTCCTAAGATCAAGGTCACGATATGAGGCGTGGTATTGAAGAATTCCAAGTGGCGTTTCAAGGCTCCCGCCATTGCTTCCTTCGTTTTGTATAATTTTTTTAGGATGGGAATCATGGCATAGCAGTAAGCCAAATTCATTTGACGTTCGTAGTTCCACGAAAATTCCATTTGGAATGAACGCCAGAATACTTTGCTCAAATCTTTCTTAGTAATTTTCAACTCATTCTTTCCGTTAGAAGTCATCATCATCAACTACCTCCCCTGTAGAAGTTTGGGCGCTATTATTCTGTCCACCACGGATATTCATAATATTTACGACAACAACCGCCACAATTGCTCCAAAAATAGCGATTCCGGTTACCGGGATTTCTAAATAAGCCGCTAATGCAAAGCCCAAGAAGAAGTATGGCGCAACCTGTTTATTGATCAGTAAACGAGTAAGCATCGCAAAACCTAATGCTGGAATCAAACCAGTTGCAACGGATAGACCATGTTGGATAAAGTCAGGAATCATATCCAATAAATTACCAATCGTTTTACTTCCCACCATAAACGAGATCATTACAACTAAACCCAGCATTAAAGATAGTCCAAAGCCTGCTGTTAAGTGCATTCGTTCGACACCTTTATAATTTCCCTCTTCAGCGTACTTATCTGCTTTTTGGTTCATGACTGGAATCAAGATTCCAAGATAAATATTTTTCAGTATCAACGTCAATGTCGCAATCGGCAATCCCAACAACAAAGCCGTTTCTGTTCCAGCACCAGCGGTAATAGCAAATGCTGTTCCTAAAACACCGCCTGTTACTACATCTGGCGGAATCGCTGCTCCTACAGAAAATGAACCAATAAATGCTAACTCTAATGTTGCACCCATGATAATACCAGCCTTCATATCTCCCAAAACGATCCCGGTGAATAAGCCCGTAACGATTGGGCGAGATAATAAGGATGTTCCTAATGCGTACTCAGACTGGGCAATAAATGCGACTAACCCAAGTAAAATTGCTTGAAAGAGCATAATTCTTCAACCTTTCTTTTCTAAAGAACTTCAGTGACAGCAACCTTTTTATCTGTTGGGACTTGTCTAATTTCAACTTCGATCCCTTTATCTACCATTTCCCTTAACAAATCTTCTTCGCTGGGCAAGACATTCACGGCCTTTCCGATACTTCTTGTCCCTTCTTTGGCCTTGATTCCGCCTAAATTGATTTTTTGGATCTGCGGATGTGCATCTGCTAGTTTTTTCGCATCGGCGATGGATTCCACTACGATAAATAATTTGTACTTATCTGTCACACCGCTTTTTAGAGCTGCAATCGAATCCTCGATATTTTTAATAACCAATTTTACACCCTGCGGTTTAGCTAATTTGATGGTCGTTTTTCGAATTTCGTTGGTTGGTACATCATCATTGGCGATCAAGATGCAATCTGCTCCCAATCCCTGGGTCCAAGAAAATGCGACTTGTCCATGAAGCAAACGATGATCCACTCTAGTTAATAAAATCATTTCTATCCCTCCGTTTTTAAAATTCCTCTTCCGCTATGTTGTTGTTGAGCAATTGATTACAAAATTGAATTGTCTGCTTCGATGTTTCCAACGTAGTTTCAATCAGCGTTGGAAGTGATTCGGCAGATTGAAGCTGCATCGACAGTTCAATCAGAAAAGGCAAGTTCATTCCTGCTACTAAGTAAAAATTCGATTGATCAATGTGCGCTAAAAATTCATTATTCACACTGCCGCCGAATAGATCTGTAACAACAACTAATTCCTGCTCACTATAACGAGTCATTATTTCATTTACTTCTTTTTCTAAATCAAATCCTTCAGTTAAATAGCAATCTAATGTTTCAAGCGTAATGCGATCTCCGCAGATCAGCGTCAACGAAGATTTTATTCCTGATGCTAACTTCCCATGTGATGCTAGAACTAGTTTTCTTTCCAATACTATTTCACCTCTCAATCTCCTCTACACCTAAATAAAAGCAAGCAGTGTGCCAACTTTAGTGGCGTACTGCTTGCTTTGCTAAAATTCATCCTCTTTCATCGAAGTATCAGCATTTTTATAAACGATATCAAAGATATAAGCGATCTCAGAATTTGGGATCGTGACACTATAATCTCTCTCGATGACACTAAAAGCCTGTTTAATGATTTCCAACTGTTCTTTTTGACACTGATACAAGTCGGAATAACCTTCATACGTTTCAATTGGAACATTTCGGATCAATCGCTCAATTAAACAACTGACATGCACATAAAGCGCAAGTTTTTTCGCGTTCGACAGTTGTATTCTGTCAGCTAACTCCAAATCACGCATGAACAAATCAATCTCACTCATAACTTTGTCGGTATCTAAAATAGTGACTGAATCAATCACCTTTTCCAGAGAAAAATTACGAATCACATTCGTATTAAAAATCTTATTTTCCTCTATTGTCATCGCTGGAGCTAACCATTCATTTAAAATTTGTTGTTCGTCTCCCGAAATCAGTTCCTCCAATGATAGATAAGGAATTTCAGCAACTTGCGGATCATCCGTGCCGATAATTCCCAGAACATCATAGATTGAAAAAACTGTTTCATCCAGCTTCTTTTCTTCCAGCACACGATATTCATATGGCAGTATCTTTAGCTCACAGGTGCCTGGTAAACTTTTTTCCAGTAAATGACTAATCTTATTTGCAGTTCCAATCCCCGTTTGGCAGGTCGTTAATAAGGCTTTTGTCCGATTTTCTTCTGGGTAAATGATTTCCCAATCAAAATTGGCCTCAGCAGCCGATCTGCTTGCTAGTTCATTTAATGTCCGCTGATATTTGATATTCTCTCCAACTGAAATAGCTAGTGGTGTGGTGACATTATTCATAATGACAATAGGAACATTGATTTGCTTTGGAAAATATTGATAGATTTCCTTGAGGCTGCCCATATCTACTAGAATGACTAATCCATTAGAGATATCATTATTTTCACTGTAATCCAATATTTCTTCTGCGATCTGCTGCGGTGTTACATCTAATGGCATGTCAAAGGATTCAAAAATGTCTTTTTCTAAAAAGCGATTTGCCACGTTGGCAATGCTGCTGGCAGTTGCATACCCATGTGCAACGATTACAGCCTTTGTCATCCCTTGTTCCTTCGTCCAATCAGCTTTTTTTAAGTACAAAGTTAAGACAATTCGATCCATTGCCGTTATTTCGATGTCGATCTTAGGTCGGCATAGCTCCAGGATACGCTGGACATAATGATAGCTAGCGGGGTAAGCCTCTGATATCTGCTGTTCAAGCTGGCGAATCAATTGCATGATTTGGACATCTTCAGGCAACCAACGGCTAGATCCTCGTTGAAATAAGTAGTACCCTACCGCATAAACACTATTTCCATTAAATTTAATCTGATAAGCGCTCTCCATTTGGCGAAATGTTTCGCGAACATACTGTGTTAAGTACAGCAGCATCTCATGTTTTTGTTGACGATCCGTTTCAAAAAGCAAATAATCAAACAGACGATCAACGATTTCTTTTAGTTTTAAGTGGCAATCAACTAATTCCCCTTGATTCTTTTGATATTCTAAAATCATTTTAGCAAATGAATCTTCCACTCTTTTTTGACTCTGCGTATTAGACAACATCAAATTATCTAATCTTGAATCGCTGTGGATCAACACCTCATCTGGCAGTGCAGTTTGTAAATTTTGACTATTCAACGAAAGCAATGATTCTGGGAGATGATAAATCGTCAGCTTGATCCTCTTACTATAGACATCTTCGGAAAGGGCTTTAGCTGCCATCACCTTAATAATATTTTTTAACTCACCAATATTTCCCTTAAAATTTCCATTAGCCAATAATTCCAGTGTTTGTCCAGTAATACTTAGTTCACGTTTAATCTTCAGCTGTTCACTGATCAAAAAGGAGTAAATCAACTCCAAACGCTCATTTCTCGCTCTCTGCTGCAAAGAAGGAATGGTCACTTGGATCGGAATTCGACGAATGAATGTATTCAAAAAATTGCTCGTTAGTTCTTCCGTTGTCGCAAAAAATAATCTTGTTTGAACGTGAATCGGGTGCGACGTCTCCCCCATTCGATAAATCTCTCCTTGATCTAAATAGGTAAACAATTTTTCTTGGCCTTCCGCATTCAATCGATGAACTTCGTCCAAAAACAAGATACCACCATCAGCAGCCTCAAATGCTCCTTTTCTATCAGAATCAGCTCCCGTGTACGCGCCTTTCACACTACCAAAAAGATTACTGGTCAACAGTTCAGGATTATTGGCATACTGCGCACAGTTTAAGGTGATGAAAGGGGCGTCCTCTTCAATAAGTTCATTTTGGATACAGTAATGATGAATTAATTTTACCAAATAGCTCTTTCCTGTACCACTCTCACCATTGATCAAAACCGGTAATCCCCCATCAGGATAATTGAGAGCCGCTTTGATTTGTTCAATAACCCGATTTAAACTTTTGTCATGACCAATCAAAAGAGAAAAGAAATCCTGTTCTTTACCAAACATAGGCTGCTCAGACAAGATTGCTTGAACACTTTCATAATAATTTGCATTTAAAACAAAGAATTGCTTTTCAAAAGCTCCTTTATGAAAATAGTAGACCGGTCGAGAATTTATCTTTACCAACTCACCCGTTTCAGTCAGCTGATTCAGATATTGACTCACGGTATTTCGCTTAACGTTAAAAATTTCAGCCAATTTTGAAGCTGTAAACAGCTCACTAAGATCCTCCAAGTTAAGAAAAGCCGTTTGATTCTTCAAATAAATCAATAGTTCTTCCTTCATACACGTTCCCCCTTCTCTTTATATTAAAAAAGCGAATACAAAGTCAATCCTAACTTTCTAATTCAAAATAATAAGTAAATTTAAAAAAGATAGCCACAAATTATTAATTAACGAGATATACTCTTTCTATTTTTATCACGCAACTAGTATGCCAAGCACTGTCTGCAGACTATGTGTATGTATTTGCAAGAGTTCATTAATAAATTCCTCAACACTCTCAAAAAGGTCTCGAACTGTTGAGAAGAGTGTTGGAAGACTATTAAGCTCCAAATCCTTCCGATTCGCTTATTCTTTCTTCTTGGCAATATCTTATAGCGCACCTTTAAAAAATCTGACACAATAAAGATAGAAAAAAACGAAAATGCTGTCACACTTCTCCTGTTTGTGTGTCTAACTAAATAAAGGAGGCTAAAAAAGTGAAAAACGACCAAGAACAATTATTGATCCAATCCTCATTGGATGGAAATCCCGAGGCTCTGACAGAACTGCTAGATCAAGTAAAAGATCGTGTGTTCAATCTTTCTTTACGCATGTTAGGAAATGTATATGATGCTGAAGATGCGACACAAGAGATTTTGTTAAAGACCATGATGAATCTGTCTTCATTTAAATAACAAAGTCAGTTCAGCACATGGGTTTACCGAATTGCTGTCAATTACTTAATCAATGATCATAAAAAACGGCTATTTCGAGAACAATTAACCTTTGACTTTATGCAAAAAGATCTTGAACAACCCATTCCAGAAACTGATATGACCTTCCAAGATATTGAAGAAGCTGAGCTCGAGGAAGAATTAAAGCTCTCGTGTACGAATATCATGCTTCAATGTCTAACACCACAAGATCGCTGCATTTTCATTTTAGGAACGATGTTCAAAATGAATAGCCAATATGCTAGTCAATTACTGAAAATAACTCCAGAAACTTATCGAAAAAAACTTTCCCGAGCTCGAGCAAAAATGGGCGAATTTCTGGATACTTATTGCGGCGTTGCTGGTGGTCGGTGCAACTGTAAAAGAAGAATTCCTTTTGCTATTGTTTATGCTAATTTAAAAAGGGACCACTTTTCATAGGGCCGATGGTTGAAAAAGGGACCACTACTAACTCACAATAAGTAAAAGAGTCTAGTTTGCTTATTGGAGGTTTTGGAGTGA
>Ga0153985_1000168_pt1 | contig 20615 bp, 19 predicted proteins | sample TSGA069MetaG_FD_104715 | JGI IMG/M metagenome (GOLD analysis project Ga0153985, IMG submission 104715) | Attine ant fungus gardens microbial communities from Georgia, USA - TSGA069 MetaG | ecosystem: Host-associated > Fungi > Mycelium > Unclassified | place: USA: Georgia, Alexander Wildlife...
AACCATATGGAGGCTGTCCTTTGTTCTAAGAAAAGGACAGATGACTATCTATGGGTAATTAATGAAGTCCATGTGCAAACATTGAGGTCTTCATATCTCCACTAATATTAATTGCCTTGAGATCATTCTAGGCTCATTCTGAGCATTATGAAGAAGGCTTGAAGGCTTTTGCTGAGCTTAGAACCAAAGCATTGATCACAGTGGTTTCCGAGATATTAGTGATTTAATAAACAGTAACATTGTGGTTACCAGTTGATCTGCTTAATATCTCGGCCATTATTGATCACCTTGAGACGTGACTGGTATCGATCAAAAGGTCTTTTTAAGGGCTTTAAGCTGGCTTTAAGACCGTGGGAATCTTCGAAGAATTGGTGGAGATATGACCAAATGAAGTTTGTGACAGAAGCTATCCTTTGTTCAAGGTAAATGACTATCTATGGGTAATTAATTAATGTCTATGTGCAAACATTGGGAACTTCATATCTCTACTAATATTAATTGCCTCAGGGTTGTTCTAGGCTCATTCTGAGTATTATAAAGAGGGCCTTTGCTGAGCCTAGAAGCAAAGCATAAATTTATTCAGATGATGGCAGCAAGCATAGCTCAGTATATGACATACCAAATAACTCACCTAGATAATGCTCCAAGACTTAGTGAGATATAAGAGAAAGTAAGTTATTGTCTGATACTACTGTGTCTACTTTATATACACAGTTAGCTGTAGCTAAGGAGTAGAATGATGGAGAGCAATGTGAGTTTATAATTACATAATTAATTTCTCAAAATTGTAGTAGTTTCTGAGATATTAGCAATTTAATAAACAGTACCATAGTAGTTACCTATCGATCTGCCTGATATCTTGGCCAATATTGATTGTCTCAAGACATGACTAGTATTGATCAAAATGTCTTTTCAAGGGCTTTCTATAGCCATTGAGACTGTGGAAATTGTTAAAGAATTGGTAGAGATAGGTCTAAATGAAATTTGTAATACCTTTCCTATTCTACTTCCTAGAACATGTTTCAGCATAAAATTAAACCTAGATAGGTATAAGGTCTATTTAGCTTGTCTTTTGTTTAATTTTTATATCTTTATAAAATACTTGAGATTCTTATAATCTATTTAGATCTTGAATTTAGTTGTTATCTCTTTTAGAAAGTGTTTTCATACTTCTTGTCAAGTCCTCAATTTGAGGAGAAATTTGGGTAATAGCAACATGAATCTAGAAAGGTACAACTAACAAAAGAAACTAGAAGGAGCTTTTATTGGTAACTGGCAAAAGACAAGGAGTTTTGGATGATAGGGTACAAGAGAGACTTAGTTGATAACAAAGCTAAGGAAACTATATAGAGATAATTCCTAATATACCACTCCAATCATAGCTTGATGGGGTCTTTACCAAACTATACAGTTATGGTAGTATGGGAAAGTCATGCTGATGTAAGCATGGAAATGACTGGCTCACAAGAGGTCTAGGGTAATAATAACGTCACTGGGGTCATAGAGCATGACAGTATCTCTCTTCTAACACAAGGTCATACCCTGTGACCTATGGTTAGTTATAAACCATTCAACATTCATAGGTTTGGACCCTAAATTGTAAGGACTAGTGAGTATAGGTGTGAATGATGAGCCTAGTTTGTTAGGATAATGACAGTGAAACTCAGCCACTAGTTTGGTAGTGTTCTTTAAGTTAGCCATAGTAAGCCATGAGTACTCCTCTGCTGAGCCTTCATAACCCAACCAATGCACATAGTAAAGCAGGGGATCTTTTCTTTGGTTGGCAAGCTTGAAGTCAAGGACTCCATCCAATTCAATAGATAGAGGGAAAAGGTCAGTGCAGTTAGGAATCTGGCTAGTTAGCACCAGTTCCAGCTGGGAGATGTAGAACACAGGATGAATTGCTTGCAAGTGTTCTGGGAGATTGATTCAATAGGAGTGTGAGCCCAGCCTATCTGTGACTTCAAATGGACCTAGGTATCTCTCTAAGAGCTTTTTCAAGGGACACATTATTATGCTGCTAGAGAATTTTCTGTGGAAATATAGCATGGAATACAAATTATACCCCTAGATTTCACTATTGAAATCTATTCTAGAGATCTCCTATAAGCTCCAGACATAATCTAGACCCAAGATTGGATACTTCTATTAGGTAGTAGCCAAGCTACCACATACTAGAATAGCTTATACCTTAGGAGACAAGACTGATGAGCTAGTATCAGGTTTCTCAGATACAAACTATCAATGTTGAAACTCTAGAAATTAAAGGCTCAGAGATATCTTTGGAATGCAAGATAATTTTAATATGTTTCTAGACCATATTTGGGGCAAAAGGAAACTAGTTCAGGGTTTGGGGAACAATGGACAAGAATGAAGTATAGAGGTGAAACAGGATCACATAGTCATGTCTGGGAGGTATGGAGGACAGAAAGGTGATGGCTGTTATAGCTACATGGTAGTGCTATAGAGAAGAGATACAAGGGAGAGTAGTAGAATAAAGGATCTCCTTTTCTATTTCTTTTTAATTGAGTCTCCAACATTTGTATTATGCTAATATATTTCTCAGAGCAGAGATTGAGAGGAGAGCTCCTTGGCCCTTGCCTTCATCTCAAAAGCTCTTGAGGTTGTAAATGCAATTCTCTTGAGTATAAGGGGTAATCTTGGTAAGAGGTTAAGTTGGTGACTGTTTTATACTATATATTCTATTCTTTCAAGAGACAAGACATAGTGGTCACTTGGACAACCTTCTATGGAGTAGCAGGCCTAAAAAGCCTGGCTAATCATCAACTCAGATTGTATCACATCTATAAGTTTTGGTGTGGAAATATGGATGAGGGCTTGATTGAGTATGATAAGGCCCATGAGTAGTTTACTGACTATTCTACTAGTGAGCTTGTTATAGTATGTAAAGGTGGACACCTTAGGGACACCATGCAAGGCAGATCTAGATTGAACCTACAATCATTCTATCTATTTTTATATTACAGATAAGCTATGCTTTATATTTTAATTTCTTTCTACTATCCCCACTTTCTCCTTCTCTCCACAAACCCTTTAGCATGCAATTGAGGACTGTCACTACCCTTGCTACTTGCTTGTCACAGTAAAAATCTCTTTTTCCTCTTTTATCTGAAGCCCACCACAAGGAGATTTTTAGGTTTAAGGATATTCTTATTGATTCTACTGTTTTTACTTTTACTTTTTACTTTTCAAAATTTTAAACTTCACATTAATTTCTAGAGTGGAATCTAACCTAGAACAAAGAACTAGGAGTTAACAGACTTCAACAGCACAGCAAGCCAGTTTAGCATCACTGGTTGATAACCCAGAACAACTCTTATATAGGAGGCATAAAAGGACAGGTACATAAGCAGTAGATCCAAACCTGGAATCTAATACTTTAGGCTTTATACCACCAATACCTGGCTTCCCTTCTGATATCAAGCCAAACCCTTTTCTTGACTGCAATGCAGATCCCTCTAGACCTGTAGTTCTTGGATGGTTCAGACTTTTGATTCCTGCTACTGATAGGAATCAAAAGATTTGATCATAAAAAAAAGGTAAAAGCAAGGTCAAAGAGGTAAAATCTCCAAACCGCTTCATAATTATGCACTAAACAAGTAGGCACTGGGGAGATAAATCAAATAATAGAGAGCTTACTGAAGGTGAATGTCCAAAGAATAACCAAAACATATTAAATAACAACACAACCTAAGGAAAAAGAGAAATGTTTTGAGTATCCACTCAAATAAACTCTCACTATAATAGAATTCCTAAGACATGCATTTATCTTGTGCTGTAACACTATTGCCCTTATCTAGTCTAGTAGCCTAGCTTGTCATCAATACAGTAGTACTACCTAGAACTCCTGTGCCATCATACAGGTTCTACTTTAGCTGACTGTACAACTAAAAGCCTACTCCAAAAACATATAGCGAGTGGTTAGCTCCTAGTATAAGCAAATACCTGAGTCTATTGAGACTTGAGTATCCCTTCAAGGGAAGTTCTATAGAGTTTTCATAAAGCAGACACAAAAGAAAATCTCAAATTACTTAAATAGCCTTTTAGCTCTAGAGCAACAGAGGGAGAGATAATGGGGGAAAGAGTGTTTTTTTTTCTTCTGTGCCCTAGAGTATTTTATTAGGGTTATAAAGCAATGATACAACAAAAGAAAAGAAACAAAGAAAACTTCCAAATTCCCAAAGATAGTAAGAGTAAAATAATGAGACAGCACCTCTCCCGATCACTTGGCTACTACTCCCCACTCCTTTAATCCTACTCCTGGAGTTTTTCTCTAAACAATAGATAGCTCTCAAGCCTTTTGATGGGCCATAAAGAAAAATAGTAATCTCGAGTCATCTTACTCTTGAACACATTGTCTTCATCAAATATCTCTTCTTCTATCTCTCTATCTGACCTCTCTGCCTAACCTCTCTAGTCCTTCTACTACTCCTTTATACCTCATCACATCTTCAAGTCTCAGTCTTCTTCTATTAGGTTTGCAATACAGTCCTTAAGAGGACTTGTTTTGCTAGTTCTTACTATAATTAGCCATCAGCAATGATGGCCCTACTCTGATGGTAACCTAGATGTTATAAATAAGTCACTGCCACCAAGATATGACATCATCCTTATAGAAAACATCTTCTAAGGTCCTTTCTGCTCTTGAAAGCACTCTAGAGGGGAGTTCTGTTATAGATCTGTTATGAAATTCTCTGGACAATGCTTATGAGGTCTCTATAGTGGTAGTCACAACCACTACTCTGCTACTCAAGTAGTATGCTCAAGTCCACAACTGGGCATCTAACAATATCTCTAGGGAGCTGAACTCATCTCTTAAGCTAGTTATTCTTGTTGTTATGGTGAAAAATATCACTTTTATTACCTAAATGGCTGTCTGGTGTGACACTGCAATTCTTGAAGAGTCTTTTATTGAGCACGATCTAGATTCAGCTCAGCATCAAGTTAACAGCAATTCTCAGTTACCACTTACACGATCCAATACTCCAACACTTGCTCCACTAACTACTCAGCAAAAAATGCCTTTAAAAACACAGATGCCTATGTTCCTTAGCCCGAGCATACCTAAGTAGGACAGACAAATGAAGATGCTCAGGAACTTTTAGAATAGTAGAACAACTCTTTAGATTTATAGAAATATCAGATAATAGACAAGAACTCAACTGGCTAATAAGTTATGTTAAGGTAGATATAGCCAACCAATGGTTGAGCTTCCCAGAATTTGAGACTGGACCCTAGAACTAGTTTCTAGCTCATTTGAAGATAGAAAGCTTATGAGCGAAAAACAAAGAACAATTGTCATAACTTGGCAAAATGGTTAAGTTATTTTCTATTTTTTTTTTGTTTTGTTTAGTTAGATTATTACTAAGGTAGAGCATAGAAAAGCATTATGTGACAGTCACAGTCACACATTTTGGTCACATCACATAAAGTCACAGTCATAGTCACAACATGTAATGAGATAGACACATAATGGGAATAACATGAGAACCATAGGAGGATGTTGCATAGCCACTATAGTAAAATATATAAGTAGTATACAAAATCAAATGGGAACTTTATCAAGTTCTTCTTATCAACTCTAACTTGGAGTGGACTTAAGTCATCGTGGCTAGAGTCTTACAATAATAGGACAACTGCACAGACTATGTAGAGAGTACTTAGGAATTTTCTTGTTAGACAAAAAGTGGCTGATGAAATTCAAACAGCAGTTTATGTATATCACCCAGAAATGTTTAAAACCCCCAGCCATCATCAAAAACTAAGAGCTTATTGAGCTCTTTGTCTGATTGTTAGATAACTCATTTCAAGATGTCCTAAATGCCAGATTAAGCATACAGGATACCCTAAAGAAAGTAGTAGATCTTGTTAGTAAAAAGATGATTACTTGGGCACTTAAACATACCTCGACGACTATGTCTAGAAATAATAAGATCAACCCAGAGTCTAGAGGACAAGTATTGTTCTTAAAAGAAGAATCAGTTAGAAAAATAAAACCTACTATAGACATAAAAAGTATATAACAAGAAATTAATACATTAAAGACAATGTATGAGATACAAGAGAAGACTAAAGAAAAGCATGAGAAAAGCATACAAGGTACTCTAGATAGTATCTATATGCTAATCTAGACTCAAGATCAGATGCAGAAAGAAATAGGAGGTCTGTCAAATAGATACAGATTTAGACTATCATAGACAGGGCTGCTAAGACCTCCTAGAAAATGTTTCTACTACTTTGAACCAGACTATTTGTTCTTTTTCTGTTCAGCTAAGATAGAAGATGAGAGAAAAGATTTAATTCTAGTGGATAAATTTATAGTCAGATTCACGAATGGAGAGCCCATTTCAACAGAGCATAATATGTCTATTAAGGACTGCATCAGAAAATACCTGTCATTCTCCATTGCAGTGATGATATGGGGTGACCCAGAACTAGAAACCTGCAGTGTATGAGATCAAGAACCTGATATTAAAGGAATTATTATATCATCTCAGCCAGTAAGATAGCAACTGGAAATATAATCTAGATCAAGTAGACAGCCAGAGAAGCTATCCCAACTAAGAAAGAAAGTTAGTAGTCTTGAGGTCATGTTATAGAAGATAAGTTTAGGGAGAGAGCTGACTCCAGAACCAGAAGAAGAAGACATAAAGTCGTTCTTGAAGAGAATAGCTGCTGAATATATTCAAACAAGAAAAGACCCCATACCTAGAAAGAGGTTGGGTTTTTAGAGCTACCAATGAAGAAACTCTCCTTCAAAAACAGGTTTGCTTTCAAGGTAGTAAGGTTTTGAAGGTAAATAGACAAAATTTAGATGAGGATTCCTTCTCATCTACAGATGCAAAAGAAGAAACTTGTAGTAGAATTAAGATATCAACTACAAGTCAGAAGTATGAGTTCCCTTATCGTAAGGTGCCTACTCAGGTACTAGTAGTTGATATTCTGTTACTTCTAGCCAAATACTTCAGGTAGATTCCTCAAAAAGATTTACCTTCAAAGAATAAGATGCCCATTAAGAAAGGAGTTAAGGCAAAAGATATATTGGATAGAATACTAAAAGAAGAAGTGAAAGTTACTCCTAAAGAATTGTGGACTGTGGTACCAAAATTACAGATGGCTCTAGAAGAGATACTTGCAAGCAAACAATCAGTTAGAGATGAATTGAACCAAGATCTAGAAACAGATAATAATCAGCCCCAACAGAAGTTAGTGTCAGTCAATAGCCTAGAAAGGCTAGAAAAGCAACAAGAGATAATTGAGATAGAAAATAGAGATGTTATAGAAGTTTGGGCTATGGCCAATCTAGTCCTATAGTTCTTAGAGGAACTAAGCCCAGAAGAATGAGACTGTCAGGTATTTGCAATAGAAGAAAAAGAGAAAGTAGAGAAATTGGCTCCTGATATGGCCTATCTTAGAGTTGTGCCAACTATTGTTAATGGGGTCAGCAAAGAAGAAGTGTTACTAGATAGTGAATTTCAAATTGTGTCAATAACTAAGAAGGTTGTTGCTACAAACAAAGTTCCCTAGGACCTAAATCTTAGTATACAAATGCAGAGTATAAATAGATCTCTTTCTAGAACATGTGGACTAGCCAGAAATGTACCTTTTACTTTAGGAGGAGTGACAGTACTACTACAGGTCCATGTTATGGAAGAGGCACCTTATACAGTATTAATGGGGTAGCCATTTGACTCTATTACAGAAAGCAGAATTATAAACAATCAAGAAGAAAACCAGACGGTATGCATCACCTGTCCAAATACTGGAGTAATGGTAATAATACCAACCTATAAAAAAGGGGCCTTACCTAAAAGAGTAGATGGGCTGACAAATTTTTGGTAAACCTCAAGAAGTCTGAGCTGTTCCACAGAAGAAAGATTCCTTGTATAATCAGTCTAGATTGTAATGGGAACCCTTTTGTTAGTGAGATGTTGCCCTTAGAAGGAAATGAGCTGACTCCAGATGAACTGAGAATATTATACTTAGAAAAGAGTATGGGTTCCCTGAAACAAGAGGATAGCTTGCTTCTAGATTGACTTCTACAAGAGATAAAGATGTTAGAAACCTGTAGACAACAGATAATGTCAGTTGAAGAAGAACTAGATAACCCAAATGAACTAGCCAAGATAATGGACTGCTTTGCAAAGAAATACAAGCCAGTTGCACTAAAGGTGAAGCCAGTACTGGGAACTTTACTAGAAAGGTTTAGAATCACTAGAGAGATAATAGGAGATCTATTGAAAAATATGCCTAGACTACTGGAGTGACCACCTGAGTTCTAGACAAAGAGGCACTATAATCTAGACCATAAAGAAAAGCTAAACGCAGTGCATTCATCAAAATTTCTGTAGTCAAAAGAAAGGAAACTGATATATTAGTAAATAGTAAAACAGAATAAAGCCTTTGTATGAGATGACACAGAAAGAGAAAAATTCAAGGAGAAGTTTTTCCCATCTATTGAGATACCCACAGTAGCCCATATTCCATGGGTAGAGAAATTGTTTAGAATTCCACCTGCAATATATGAGGAAGTATGCAAGATAATAAAGAGAAAGATAGATGCTGGAGTTTATGAGCCCTCTAATTCATCATATTGATCTAGATGGTTTTGTGTAATAAAGAAAAACAGAAAAAGTCTTAGAATTGTCTATAGCCTAGAGCTACTAAACAAAGTGACTATAGCTCACTCAGGTTTACCACCAGTAACAGAAGTGCTAGCTATGCACTTTGCAAGAAAAGCCTGCAATAGTATATTAGATTCATATGTTGGTTATGACAAGAGAGTACTAGCAGAAGAATCTAGAGACTTGACTATATTTCAGATACTATTTAGCACACTCAGATTAGTGACTCTACTCATGGAATGGACAAATTCTGTACCTATATTCCATGACAACATCACCTACATACTATGTTTTTTTTTTAAAAAAAAATCATCAATTTATTACATGGGGTGCAAAGACAGACCATGGTAAGTACACAGTACCTACTTAAATACATAGAGAGAAAAAAGGGATAAGAGAGAAAATAAGAAGAAAGATAAATGAAGAAGAGAAGTGCTGTGCTTTTACTCAAGAGGGTCACACCGCGATGAGATCTCAACTATTGTTGAAACTGAATGCGCTAGGGTTGTCTGCTAGAAAGTAAATGAAACTGTTTATGATGATGTTGCATGGGCATGTAAAAGGGTCATATATATCACATTCCATAACAATATGTTCTTATGTTTGAATCTCGGCTTCACTGTATAAACAGCTAGTGGAGAGATAAGGAAAGAATCTTTGTTGGTATTCCCTAATAGGAGTATGGCTAGTAGTCATGCGAGTGAAATGGACACATAGCGAGTTGGTAAAGCCTATGGAAGGAAGCCACGAGCTGCCCTTAACATATGTTGGTTTAATGACATTTTGATTTTCATCTTCAAAGTCAAGGAAACACTGGCCTCTTTTAGGATTGGATGAGAAGGATTCTTGCCATTTCTAGAGGATGTTATTGCATTCTTTGCTGGAAAAGATGGAAGCATAGTTATTGGCTTTGACTTGGTCGTCTACGAGTTTGTGTTTGGGCCACTTGGCTTTGCTAGGACAGAACCAAAATTGAATTTTGTTTCTGCCATCTTTCCTGAAGAAGGAGTCGATTGCCGATATGACCAGGATGAACATGTTTTGGAGAGGGTCAGTTTTAGATTCAAAGATTTTCTTTGCTGTGGCAATAGAATCGGTAATGACGATGATGTTATGAATGTTTTTCTCCTCCATAGCAGGTATTAGGCCTAAGTGGATAGCCATGAGTTCTGCTTCTATTGATGTAACGTTTATTGAGTTGACTTGCAAACATTGGACAATGGAATTGTCAGTTCAGATGTGTATGGCTATGGTAGCAACTTGTGATTTTTTTATGTCTTCATCTGTTATGATAGCAATGTTGTGGGATGATATTTGAGAAGACCTGAAGGCTTAATCAAGGTTCTGGAGGTGATGGAAGAGATCTTCATTGAATGAAGAGGGAGGAGAGTGAAAACTAAATCTACTAGAGAAATAATCGACTACTCTTGAACCTGGAGAAAAAAGAGAAAAGAGCAGATTGTAACAATCTCTAACACCATTGAGATGTTCATTAACATCCTTGATGGGACTTTTAAGATTAGATCGCTATTTGTCGGTGAGTTTGGAGGTCACAGCTTTGTATGGAGAGTGATTTTTCACGTGTTGTGAATCCAGTAGCAAGTTAATTGTATATGAGGATGGGATGGAGCCATATCTGAGGTAATGCCTGCTGTTGAGTTTGTGCATGTGGAGAGTGATAGGTATGAGGCCTGCAATAGCTTCAATGCCATTAGAAGGAGATGTTTGGAAGGTACCAGTAATCCAAAGAGCTGCCTTGCATTGCATTTTTTTTAGTTCGTTAATATTTTTTACAATCGGGGTGTCTTTGAAAAACCACAAGTTGAATCCATATATTGCAATGGGTAGGATGCAAGTTTTGTATAGGAGTCATTTTTGCGTGGGGAGTAAGCCTTATGAGGAGTTGCCTAGCATTTTCATGGCACTGAGCATGAAGAGGCATTTAGTAGCATAAAAGTGGATATGGTAATGAAAGTTTAGTTTTCAGTCAAAGAAGAAACCTAGGTATCTCCAAATAGGTTTAGGGTTGATAATGGGGCCTCCTACAGATGTTAGGTCGATGGATGGGTTGGGGGGGTGTTGGGCTCTTGTAAAGTGGAAGATCTCAGTCTTGTTGTGTTCTATAACGAGACTGGCATCAATGAGGATTTTTGATATAATATTGTAGCTATATAATAAGGAGTTAGAAAGGGAATAGCTCTTCTCCTAAGAAATCAAAAGTCCATCGTCAACAAAAAAGAGGATGTCTGTAGGAATTTCTTTATTGAGGTTTTTAATTCTTTTTTTGAACGTTTTTATAATTGGAACTAGATATAATGCTGATAAAATGGGAGAGAGAGCGAAGCCTTGGCCAACGCCAATGTTTACATTAAAGGAGGGGGAAGTAAAGGAGTTCCATGAGTATAAGGTAGAGCGATCTGAGTGGTAGCTATTGAAAAAGTGTCAAGGACAGGATTCCAGAGGATGGAAGAATAGAATAATAGACAGAAACTACAATCCAGAACAGAGTAAAGTACTATGCTAGAGAGGAGTGTTGCTTAACAATAGTAGAAAGAAGGCTCCGGCAAACAGTCAAGGACGCCAGAGTGGAGAACGACTTATTGAACGACCTTGGCTTCAACTTATGTGTTGCACTCCGGTCTCCAGTTGTGAGGTGGTCACGTATTTTGGGGTAATAGAAGTTGTCAAGACAGAGGTCCTAAAGGGAAGAGTACAGGAGTCGGAGAGGACGAGATGAAATTAGGACCAAATGATGTTAATTTACAGACTGCCAAATTACACTATAACTACTCAGTACTTATAGTAAGTCCAGAATAGGAGGAGAATAGTCTACTACACTATCCTACTATTATTATTTTTAGGAGAATTATTAGGAGAAAGAAATTACATAATTATCATATTTCCAGAATATGACAAAAAGTGAATAACATTAGTATTAAGGCCAGCTTTTTTAAGGCACAATGAGAGAAATTGGTAGTTGAGAGGAGGGAAAAATTGAGTAATATCAAAGGCAAGAACACTTATGTGGCATTGTTGAAGCCAACCCATCCTGATGAGGTGAGTGAGGTATACACCTACATCTATTGTGGATTATTGGCAGATACCTCCAAACTAATGAGAGTCGAGGAAGCCATTAGCTGATAAGTGGAATTGAAGCCTGTTGCTAATAACTTTCTCAATGAGTTTGCCCATAGTATTGAGTAAAACAATAGGACAGAATGATTTGGGGGAATTGTAATTGTTTTTGTTTGGTTTAGGTATGACCACCGTACTGGACAATTTGAAATGGGATGGCCAAAATTCTAAGTCAAAACACGCATTAGCAATTTGTGCAATTTTTAGTAGGTATCCATCATTTGCAATTAGTGATTTGAGGTATCTCTAGGAAATGTGGTCTAGACCAGAAGTCGATAATGATAAGCACTTAGCTATAGCGTCTTTGAATTCTTGTTTTGAGAAAGGAAACCATAGGATTTGGTCAGCTTGAGGGATTTTGTTTAAGAAGGAGGCATTTATAGGTCTGTTTTTAGCTGAGTTATAAGATGAATGTATGGCATGCCACAGATCTAGTAGTGTATTGCATGGTTGACCTTTGTATAGGATAGATTTGATAGTTGGCAAAGTTTTCCTCTTTACCCAGCTCATAAGGTCCCACGGTCTTTTATTTGAAGAGGCAATTTCATGAATTTTATTGTCAAAGAATTCTCTTTTCACTATTCAGGTATTTGACTTGAATTCTCGCCAATGTTCAATGTGACCTGTATTACGGTATCTGTTTAGACTTTCAGTACATGCATGTGTCCACTACTTTTTAGAATGTTTCGTGATGTGTTTCTTTTTGGCTTGGGAGTACCATGCATCATTGAAGATGTTTGCAAGTCGTTGGACAGTTGTTTCCAGGTTTTCTTTGGACGTGATATTTGAGGTATCAAGGGAGAGTACATTGTCAGTTATAGCTTTAATAAAGTTCTTTTCTTCTTCGTTATCTTTGCATATGGACCAGATGAAATTATCAATGTTGGACTTGTTGATGCCAACTTCGATAGTGAGTGGAATGTGATCTGAGGGTCTGCGTAATTTAGGATAGAGAGAGTGTTGGCTGAAACATGGATTATTGGGGTTGATGAAAACTAAGTCTATCACAGAGTTAGTGTCACGCAGATTATCTGCAAATCTGGTTGGACCAGGGTTGAGAGAGGGCAAGAGTTCTAAACTTAGGCTTTCAGCTAAAGTGACTAAATCCTTAGTATGAATAGAGTGATGAGGAAAGTTGGGATTCCAATCATTATCTCTTATATTGAAATCACCTGTCATGACAACAGTATCATTTAGATCAATAATGTTTCAGTTGAGAAACGTTAGAGCATTTTAGTTGTCATCAAAATAAACGTTTATGATGTAGTTAATGTGTTGGCCAGAGTGAAAGACTAGAACGTTGATATCTCAGTGATTGATTATATTGGGTCTGAGAGTAAATCTCATTTTCAATAATTTCTTGTTGACGTATGTTGTAACTCTTGCATAGTTTTCCTGAGCTGAGTCCTGTCTGATAAATAAGGTCTAGTTAGGGTAGTTAGGGGTGCCATATATTGGGTCTCCTAGAGGGTTAGTATGACTCGGGACGCGTTGGATAAGGGACTTAGGTAGTTCTTGGACGAAGATGACATCCATAGTGTTTTTGTTGTTTTCTAATATAATGCTCATTAGGGTTTTGTTTTTTTTGACATTCTATGAAAATATTTTTAGGGTTTCTTTAATCATTGTTTCTTACCACCTATGGCTAGGTGAATTGAATTAGCCCTGGTTTCCCAGGCTTCCTGTGCCTTCTTTGAGTGCTAGTCTCTATTGAATCAGTTTCTCCAGTAGGGACACTTGTAGTCATTGGCCATATGTTCACCTTTGCAATTGATGCATTTGAAGAAGTAAGAGCATGGTAAGCCCTAGGCAGTTTTGAGTTAGGGGGGGTTTAGTTTGGAGTTAGCTTTGCAGCACCATGCTAGATCTCTGTGGTGTTTGAGTTGGTATGGTCCACTGCATTTTTGGCATCGCAATCCATGAGCTCTGCAAGAGTATGTGGAATGGTCCCATTTCCAACAGTTGTGATACTGGGGGACCCCTGGGTTCATGTTAGTCACTCTGACCATGGTAATATGTCAACCTAAGTTAAAAGAATGATTAATTAACAATTTGGCTTTGGAACCATTCTGGGTGTTCCATATATCAAACCATATGATGGCCATATCTGACTTAGGGGACGCTTTAATAATGCGTGGTTTGGTAGCTAGGGGAATATTCTCAAAAAGATCTAAGTGCTTCATAAAGTCTATGATGTTCTCACTGGTAATTTTGTTGCCATCAGCACGTAAGTAGGGAAGGCCCATGATTTTCAGGTGTGATTTTGATTGAGGGAGTTGGGAACTTGGAATATCGTTGCTGTTAATACCCTTAACTGACTTGAAATATTTTTCTATGACAGAAAGGTCACTAAGGGTTTAGTACATTGTTAGTAATAATGGTGATTTCACCAGAACAAGGACAGATGAGTTCCAAACACATTGATGATTTAATGTTCTTTAGCAGGGCATTGATTTGGAAAATATAGGTGCTAGCATTACCCATAATGTTTTCAGCTAGGTCATTGGGTACCAGGATGATGGCCTATTTTCTAGAAGGTCCTTTCATAGTGTATTGGACTTTCTTGGTTTTGTTGACAGGTTGTGCAAAAGCTGCATTGTGCATTTCGAGAACTTTCCTATTCGGTAGAGCAGGAAAAGCTTCTTTGATCTTGAGGGCATTTATAACATATAATGCAGCTTGGGCATATGATATGTGGGAGTTACCTTTAGTAGAGATATTTTGTTGGAGTGCCTTTGTCTTTTCCAAGATTTCCTTTAAAGGGCAGGGTGGGATAGAAGGGGGTACCTTACTGATGTGGGTGCCATAACAAATGTTTTCTCTTGATGGAAGATTGGTTACCTTGCCAAATTCTTTTGCGATGTTGCCTCTGATGGTTGACTTGTTAGCAGTTGTAAGAGTATCCCATCCTGATTTGAAGATGGCTAATATGAAGTCCCAGGCTGATTGTCCAAAGGGTTCCAGTTGATTAATATTGTTTTTGTTGCATCCTTCAAGATTGCGTTGCCTAAAAAAGTATGCCATGCATTGAAGTGAACAAGAGATATTGGTGATGTCACTATTTAGGAACTCATTTGTGCCGAATAGGGATGTAGCCGTAAAATTGCCATCCCACAAAGTAGGGTCAGTAGGAACATTGGCACTGTAAGGGATAACCATGGAAGAGGAGGGTTCTATTGATGTGATTGTATCAGTTGTTGGGATAGGGCTAGGGTTCTTCTCGTTGGCGACACATAGAGTTTGGGAGAGGGACAGTACAAAGTCAAATAATGGAACGTTTTGGGAGAGGGGAGAGTGGACAACATCTTCATCCATGTTGTTCTGAGTGACAATACAGGCAGCGTAATCCTCCTCTGAGAGCATGGAGTCGTTATCCATGGGGGAGACGGGTTTACTAGGGATGTTGGCCTCATGTTGTGTAGAAAATTAGTTCCCTTCTATGTTGAAAGTAGTATTATCAGGTCTAGCAGTTGTGTGGTCAATGTTTGAATTCATGATGGATAACAGTTTCAAATAGTAAAATACACTAGTCTACACTTAGGCACTACCAATGATGTTGGTAGTAAGAGTGAAAGAAGCACGTTGCCTACATACTATGTTGTCATGCCATACAACAGTTTAGGCAAAATAAGTAACATTTTTCACTGTAATAACCAGGATAACCAGCTTGAAAGAAGAGTTCAGTCTCCTAAAGATGTTCCTTGGATACCTAGTCATGGACTTGAGCATTTTACTTAAGTAGCAGAGTAATGGCTATGACTACTGCTACATATACCTCATAAATACTTACCTAGATGCCCTGTATCAGATTTCTAATGGGTTTTCCTTCTAGAAGTGCTCTTAAGGACAAAGGCAAACTTCAAAGACCTAGTACTACCATAATGATATTATACCTCAGCAGCTGGTAGCACTATTTTTAGAAGAGTTATGATTAGATCTAAGCCATTATTACTAATGGCTAATTATATCAAGACCAAGAGAGTCGAGTCAGTGTGGAGTTACATTGCAACAGCAAGAGAAGGAAGTTGGGTCCTAGAGGAATAAGAAAACATAGAAGAGATAGAGAGAGGGATAAGAAAGTTAAAGAGAGAGAGACAGAAAGGAGGTTAGATAAAGGTAATGCGCTTGAGGGCAAGACAACTCAAGATTGCTGTTTTTTTTTACAGCCTGGCAAGAGGTTTGAGACCCATTTACTGTTTAGAGAAGAACCCTAGGAGTAGGACTAGAAGAGTAGGGAGCAATCATCTAGTGTTTAGGAAGGGCACTGTTTTATTATTTTGGCCTTGCTATATTTGGGAATTTGGAGGTTTTCTTTGTCTCACTTTCTTTGTTGTCTCTTTGCTTTATAATCTTAATAAAATACTCTAGGGCACAGAAGGGAACTCAAGCATCATACCTCCACCATTATCTCTTTCTGTTGCTCTAGAGCTTAATAGCTATTTGGAGTAACTAAGTCTCTATTTTTCTGAGTGTTCTTCCTTACTTTCTAAAAAACCTACCAAACCTTTCCCTCAATAGGAATTTAAGTCCCAATGGACTTGGGCATTCACTTACACTAGGAGTTAATCACTCGCTACATATCATTAGAGTCAGCTTCTAGTTGTATGGTCAGCTAAAAAAGAGCCTACACAACAGCACAGGAGTTCTAGGTAGTTCTGCTGTATTGACAGCGAGCCAGACTACTAGACTAGGTAAGAGCAGTAGTGTCATAATACCAGACAAATGCATATCTTAGAGAGCCTATTACAGTGAGATCTACCTTGAGTAGATTTATAAAAACTTTATTATTATTTCTTTCAGTTACTTGAGTTTTATCCTCCTAGTCCCCCTTTTTAAAGTCCTCTTTGTTATTTGATTATCTCCCCAGTACCTACTTGTTTAGTACACAATTGTGAGATATCTCAGAGATCTTTTATATTTTTATTTGTTATCACTTTTGTCTTGTGATCAAATTCCCTTTGATCCCTATCAGTGCCAGGAGATTCCAAGATATACTTTTCCCTATATTGATGATGTTCCTATAAGAGGACTAGAAACTAGATATGAATTACCAGATAGTAGTGTAGAGACTCTAGAACAAAATTTGGGAATACAGAAGTCTATTTTTGAACATCTAGAAACATTAATAGAATTCTATAGAGAATAAAATATGCTAGAGGGACCTTCTCAGGTCCCAAGACAACAATCTGTAGTGATAAAATCACTATAGTTGGATTTAAATGCTTGTACAAAGGGAAACAGCCTATTAGTGATACAATTGGGAAGATATTGCATTGGGGCACTTGTAAAGATACCATAGATGTAAGAGCCTTCCTAGGAATGGCAGTCTAGTACAGAAACTATATACCCAACTTCATAACAGTGGCGGCACCTTTGTATGAGATAGTAAAGAAGAATATAATGTCTAAGTAAGGGACCTATACAGCAGAAAGCACAACAAGACTTAAAGGCGCTGTTATGCTGCTAGAGAATTTTCTGTGAAAATGTAATATGGGATACACATTATACCCCTGGATTTTGCTATTGGAATCTACTCTAGAGACTTCCTACAAGCCCTAGATATAATTTAGACCCAAGATTGGGTACTTCTCTTAAGTAGTAACCAAGCTACCATATGCTAGAATAGCATATACCTCGGAAGGCAAGACTGATGAGCTAGTATCAAATTTCTCAGATACAAACTATCAATGTTGAAACTCTAGAAATTAAAGGCTCAGAGATATCTTTGGAATGTAAGATAATTTCAATCTAGAGCAGACTTAGACTAATATGATACTAAGATGGCAAATCAAAAGTCTATCAGTGACTAGTGATCCCATCACTGCTGGACTCAGTAAAGAAACAGATGCACTGCCAGACGATGATTGTATCGCTGATACTAGGACACATTGTCATGTGTTTCTAGACCATATTTAGAGTAGAAGAAAGCCAGTTTGGGGTTCAGGGAATGATGGGCGGGAGTAAAGTATGGAGGTGGAGCAGAATCACATAGTCATGTCCAGAAGGTATGGAGGACAGGAAGGTAACAGCTGTCATAGCCGCATGGTAGTGTCATAGAGGAGAGATGCGAGGGAGAGTAGTAGAATAGAGAGTTTCCTTTTCTATTTCTTTTTAATTGAGTTTCTAACATTTGTAATATTCTAATATATTTCTCAGAGTGGAGATTAATGGAGAGAGCCTTCTTGGCCCTTGTCTTCATCTCAGAAGCTCTTGAGGTTGTAAATGCAATTCTCTTGAGTATATAAGGGATGATCTTGGTAAGAGATTGAGTTGGTGAATGTTTTCTACCATATACCCTACTCTTTCATGAGACAAGATGCAGTGGTCGCTCAGGCAACCTTCTATGGAGTAGCAGGCCTGAAAAGCCTGGTTAATCATTGACTCATATCGTATCACACCCATAAGGTTTGGTGTGGGGGTGCGGATAAGGGCTTAATTGAGTATGGTAAGGCCTATGAGTGGTTTACTGACTATTCTACTAGTGAGCTTGTTATGGTGTATAAAGGTGGACACCTTAGGGACACCATAAAGATAGGATCTAGATCGAGCTCCCATCATTCTTTCTATACTTAGATTCCAAATAAGCTGTGTATTCATTTTTTAATTTCTTTCTAATACCCCCACTTCCTCCTTCTCCTCATAAACCCTTTAGCATGCAATTGAGAACTGTCACCGCCTTTCCTACTTGCTTGTCACAGTAAACATCTCTTTTGCCCCTTTCAGCGCTTATAGAGGAGTATTTTCATACCAGAAATCCTAAGTTCCTAAGTAATCAGCCTCTAATTTTGGTAGTTGACATATTTTGAAGAGCAATAGGATATTATATTTATCAGAGGGACAAAGAAGATCCAAAAAGATTCACTATGTGAAGTTTAATTCACTATTGATAGATCCAAGACAACAGAGATATTCTCAGCCTAAAAAAGAACTGTGTGACTTGAAACAAGTCCTAGAGCAAGAAATTCATCTGTTTAGAGGATGCAGAAACTTTATTATGGAAATAAATGTGAAATATCTAATAGATATGCTGAATAACCCAGGGAAGATATCTAATACAACTATAAACAGATGGGTAAACTATATCTGCACCAACTTCTTTTTTGAGATTGTATATAAAAAGGGAAAAACATTTGGACCAGAGTGGACTATCTAAAAGAAAATGGTACCTAGGAGATCCACCTCCTAAGAAGTTCACAAATAGTACTGATGATGGAGCTAGAGATATAATACTGAGAAAGGACAATCCTCAAGAGCCAGATCTCCTAGAATTAGATGAATTTATGAAGAGATAGATTCTAGAGAGGACTTTCTATAGGAAATTCTTAGAAATGACAGATTGTTAAGTCTAGAATGGTAGTTTAATAATAATAGTGGTCACTCAAATAAGATAGGTTTCATAGAGATCTTCACAGAAACTATGGAAAATGGTTCAGAGAATAGTCTAGAAACAGATAGAGAAGAATACAATGATAATAGACGAAGTGAAAGTACAAAAAGATTAGAAGATAGATTGATAAAAGTCTGAGAACTACTAGCTACTAGAGGTACAGGAAAACTCAAGACCTTATCAGCTAAGCAAGCTAGTTTAGTGCATACTTCATTGTACTACTAGCTAAATAAAGAGAATGGTAGACTATATAAGAGAAATGCTAGAAATAATAGCCTTTAGCTAGTAGTGGCTGAAAAAGACAGAATGCACTTACTTAAATCATGTTATGACAATATGAAACATAGAGGTGCATATGCAATAGGAAAGCTACTACAACAGAGATTCTAGTGGCCAGAAATAGAGGAAGATGTCATTTGGTACGTTAGGACATGTCACTTGTGTCAGATCAGACAGAAATACACTCTAGAAATATCTCCTGTAGTAACACATATCCCATCTATATTTTAAGTATTACATGCAGATGCTGTGCACATGAATCTGCTATCAAATGGATGCAAGTATATAGTACATGGTCGATGTGGTTTATTATTGTGGATGGAATCTAGAGCATTAAGAAAAGAGAATACTAAGTCTATTGGACAGTGGCTATTTGAGGACATTATATATAGGTGGGAAAGTCTAGTCAAGATTGTCACAGACAACAGTGCACCCTTCAAGAAAGCTATCAAATGGATAAAGGAGAAATATGGTATAAAGAGAGTAACTATATTGCCTTATAATCTCCAAGCAAATAGAGTTGTAGAAAGACTCCATTGGGACCTTAGACAAATGTTGTACAAAGCCATAGGAGGCAATATAAAAAAATGGTTTTGGTCTTTACATTATATTATGTAAGCAGATAGAGTCACAGTGAGGAAAGGGACAAGTTGCTTGTCTTACTTTATGGTGACAAGAGCATAACTAACCTTATCTCTAGACATAATAGAAGTAATGTGGGCTGGTCAGATACCCAGAAAGAATTTTATCTAGATCAGAACTTATAGGATTACGAGCTATAGCACTTGCAAAACATATGGCCCATATAGAAGAAATGGAAGAGAAAGTAACTAGAGAAAAGATACAAAGAACTCTATAACTCAAAAAGGATCTGCAACACAAGATACACAAATTTGATCTCAAACCAAGAAGTCTAGTCTTAGTAAAAAACTCAGCAATAGAAATGTCAGCAAACAAGAAAATGAAGCTAAAATACCTAGAACTTATGGTGGTAGTAAGAAAACTATGGGGAGGTACCTATATTTTAGTAAAGCTAGATGGTTTTTTTTTTTTTTTTTTTTTTTTTTAAAAAATTATAAATCAATTGTAGATTGCTTTACTTTTTCAAATATTTTAAAAATATATCCTACATGGACTTCACGGACCAGATTATCTAATCAACGGAAAAA
>Ga0153985_1000170_pt1 | contig 20329 bp, 17 predicted proteins | sample TSGA069MetaG_FD_104715 | JGI IMG/M metagenome (GOLD analysis project Ga0153985, IMG submission 104715) | Attine ant fungus gardens microbial communities from Georgia, USA - TSGA069 MetaG | ecosystem: Host-associated > Fungi > Mycelium > Unclassified | place: USA: Georgia, Alexander Wildlife...
AACTGTAGAAGACTGTCAAAAGACTATGAATTAAGCCTTTTTTCTGCCGAAAACTTCATACGACTTGCTTTTATATCGGTAATTATCAAGCGTTTTTAAATTCATGAAGACAGCTTCTAAGATTCATGCCTTCTAAAATAAGTTTCACAAGAGTTGACTTTCTAAAGCGCCTTCAAGTTGCCAATCTAAAAGGCCCCAGCAGATTTATTCTTTACTAACGATTGTTTCTCAGGTGTTCCTTTCGATAATTCAATGGTGTCACTCCAGTTATTTTTTTGAAGCTGCGCACAAAATAGCTGGGTTCAACATATCCAAGCGCATCACTGACTTCGGCAATTGCCCAATCTGTCGTTTCCAACAGCTGTTCTGCCCAATAAACCTTTAATTTCCCATAGATTTTACTAAAAGGCTCGCCAAATTCTTCCTTTAGCAAACGACTTAGGTAACTGGGTGACACATTCGCTGCCGCAGCTAGAGTTACTAAATCAATATGACTCTCCTTATTCTCAAATACTAGATCAATTGCCGGCTGAAGCAGCTGATTTTTGGCTAAGTACACCCCATTAGACTCTTGTAATCGATTTTCCAATTTTGAATGTTGAATATCTTTTTGCACGAATTCCAAATTTAGAGGATCATCGCTCCTCGATTCCTCTCGTTTTGAAATTCGCAGCGTTTGTTTATAGGCTTTGATCAAATAGTCTTTTTTGATCGCTTCGCTAATAATGTATTCACTGATCTTTTCCAACATCTCTGCAGATTTTTTCAAATCCGCTTTGCTAAATCGCGGGTATTGATCAATCAAAGTCTGATGAGCTTCTTTAAACGTTTGCAAAAAGATTCGATCGTCTAATCGCAGGACTTGCTCCAATTCTTCCTGCGCTTCCTCTAATAGAATCTCTCCTGCCATAATAGCCCCTACATAACGGTTATCGATCATGATTGGAATCGCCATATCAACAATATCGAAATGGCAGCGATAAATGAACGGCTGTCCTGTTCGAACAGCTTCAAGTCCACCTCTGGAATCACATTTTTCACAATAAACAGAGAGTTCTGGATGATTCCGAACTAACTGACAAAAAGGCTTCACTTGGCTGTGCTTTGTAATCGGCTTTCCTCGATAATCCACTAAAATAATCGCTAAATGAGTAGCTAATGCGACACTTTCTTGAACAGCTTCCCATTTTGGCAAGTCTAAAACTTGTTCAATATCAAATTGTGCGTTATTCACACGATCACCTCTTCTTGCATTATAGAACTTTCTTCGTAAATTACAAAATAGTACCATTTCACAAAATAGTTCAATTGTTTTATCCAAGAAAGCGGTAACACAGCTCAATGTTTTTTTTATGATAACGCTTTATGCTTATCCTGTAAATAAAACCAAGGAGGTTCCACCCATGAGAAAAGCACTGATTTTACCAACAAAGTACGTTCAAGGAGAAGACGAATTATTAAACTTAGGTTATTTTGTGACAACCTTTGGCAAGTCTGCACTATTAATTGCAAATCCTGACGATGTTAAACGGATTCGGCCAGAACTCGACGCTACAGCAGAAAAATTTGGTATTTCCTTTATTGAAGGCGGATTCAACGGTGAAGTAACTCGAGAAGAAACGAAACGTCTGCAAAAAATTGCAAAAGAGAAACAAACAGATTGTATCATCGGTCTAGGCGGCGGAAAAGCTATTGACGCTTCAAAAGTCGTAGCTGAAGGCGAACGTTTAATTATCGTACCGACGATTGCTGCCCAAGATGCCCCAACTTCACATTCTGCTGTACTTTATCACGCAGATGGTTCTTTTGATGACTACGCGTATTTCAAACAAAGTCCAAGTGTTGTCCTAGTCGATACCAAAGTGATTGCAAAAGCGCCAACACGTTTCCTTGTAGCCGGTATGGGAGATGCCTTATCAACCTATTTTGAAGCACGCGCTACACATAATTCTTATTCACGTGTTAACGCCAGCTTACCGATGGGTTCTCGTGAAGGACTGACTCCTCCAGCCAGCGGCACCTACGCTGCTCTGGCTATGGCAAAACTTTGTTGGGACCACTTACAAGAAGATGGCTTAAATGCCAAAATCGCTTGTGATGCAAATTTAGCAACAGAAGCACTTAATAAAATTGTTGAAACCAATATTTTGCTTTCTGGCTTAGGTTTTGAAAGCGGCGGATTAGCGGCTGCTCATGCCATTCACAACGGTATGACTGTTCTTGCTGGGACCCATCATTATCTTCATGGTGAAAAAGTTGCTTTCGCTACATTAGCTCAATTAGTTTTAGAAGATGCTGAAACAGCTGAAGTCAATGCCGTGATGGATTTTATGGCCGCTATCGGTCTACCACTAACTTTAGCCGATCTTGGTGTTGAATCAATAACTTTTGAGGAAGCTTTGGAAGTCGCAAAAATTGCTTCAATCCCAGAAGAATCGATTCACTCTATGCCCTTCCCAATCGTCGAAGAAGAAGTCGCCAACGCAATTATTGTCGCGGATCGGATCGGTCAAGCATACAAAGATTCTCATAACTAACGAAAAATTTTTCCTGCAATCTTTTGTTAGTTAATTAAAAGGATACCCGTTCTGCATTAGGTGAGGAGCCGGATGGCAAACTAAATGGCCTAGCAGAAGGGTATCCAACTTGAAAATAAATACATTTATAGGAAGAAGAGGCAATTTGATGAACAAAGCGATTCTATTAATTTCGCACAGTAAGAAAATCACAGATGGGATCAAAGAAATGATCGAACAAATGGCTCAAAATGAATCTCTGCAAATTTTTTCTTTGGGCGGGACTTCCGACGATTAACTAGGAAGTGATCCGACTAAAATCGTTGATGCCGTTGCTGAAGCGAAATCTGTTGATAAATTCTTCGTCTTCGCTGATCTTGGCAGTGCGGTTTTAAGTGCCGAGTTGGCTTTCGATATGTTAGAGGAAGATCAGCAAGCAAAATATATATTAGTTGATGCACCATTGGTGGAAGGAGCGTTCGCTGCTGGAATCACTGCAAGTGTCTCCGATGACTTTGAGCATATTTTAGCAGAAGCAAAAAATGCTCCTAAGAAGGGGTGGGAATAGAATGAAAAAAATCATCAACGAACCACAAGATATTATTGAAGAAATGGTGACGGGTATCGTCAAAAGTTATCCAGATCTTGTACACCGCATCGCTGATTCTCGCGTTATTGCCAAGAATAGCGGCGCGAAACAAGTTGGCCTCATCTCTGGCGGCGGAAGCGGTCACGAACCAGCTCATGCGGGTTTTGTTGGTAATGGTATGTTGAGCGCCGCGGTCTTAGGCGACGTCTTTACCTCACCTACTCCTGATCAAATCGAAATCGCGATTAATCATGCCAACCAAGGTCAAGGCGTTTTGTTGATCGTTAAAAACTATACTGGCGACATTTTGAATTTCGAGATGGCGAAGGATTTAGCCGATATGAATGATATTCCTGTCGAGATTGTGGTCGTTGACGATGATATTGCCGTAGAAGATAGTACCTACACAGCTGGAAAACGCGGCGTTGCCGGAACTGTGCTTGTTCATAAAATACTTGGGGACGCTGCAAGAAACGGTTCAAGTTTGAGTGAGTTAAAAGAATTAGGCGATCGGATCGTTGCCGCAACAAAAACTATCGGCGTTGCTCTAAAAGCTGCTACTGTTCCTGAAGTTGGCAAACCTGGTTTTTCACTAGCCGAAGATGAAATCGAATTCGGTGTCGGCATCCACGGTGAACCCGGTTATCGTCGAGAAAAATTGCAGCCTTCCAAAGAACTGGCTAAAGAGATGGTCAGTAAACTGACTGTTGCTTACGATCAAAAACCAAAAGAAATCGGTGTCTTAGTCAACGGGATGGGCGGTACTCCCTTGATGGAACAATTTGTCTTTATTAACGATGTTTTGAATTTACTGCTGGAAGAAAATATTCACGTTTCTTTCCATAAAGTCGGTAATTATATGACCTCGATTGATATGCAGGGTCTCTCGTTAACATTCATTGATTTGGCAGATTCGACTTGGCAAAAAGCACTGTCAGCAGAGGTTTCAACAATCTCTTGGTAAAAAAGAGTTTGAATGAAGGGAGTAAGAAAAAATGAATGTAACAGTAAAAGAAATTCAGGCTTGGCTATCCGATTTTGCCGAAGTCATCGAAAAAAACAAAGACTACCTAAGTGATCTAGATACCCCTATTGGTGATGGTGACCATGGAAATAATATGAATCGAGGAATGAGTGAATACAAGACCGCCTTCGAAGCAAAACAACCGACGACAATTAGCGACACCTTTAAAGTTCTTTCCATGGCGCTAATTTCAAAAGTTGGCGGTGCCTCTGGTCCATTATACGGCTCAGCCTTTATGAGCTTAACGAAATCAACAAAGGATATTACAGAAATTACCAGTGAAAAGCAATTGGGCGATTTGTTCGAAAATGGATTAGCAGGCATTCAAGCTCGTGGAAAAGCAACTCCCGGTGATAAAACGATGGTGGATGTTTGGTATTCCGTTGTTCAAGAATTGAAGAATGCGAATTTAACAAAAAACAGCATCGAAACGGCTAAAGAAAATACAAAAGAACTGCAAGCAAAAAAAGGACGTGCTTCTTATTTAGGAGAACGTTCGATTGGTCATATCGATCCTGGTGCAGCATCCAGCGCTCTACTTTTTCAAAGCTTACTGCCCTACTTATAAAGCACAAAAAAGAGTTTCCGAAAAATCGGAAACTCTTTTGCTATTTCTTATGGGTGAATATATTGTAAGCCGGCTGCGCTCAATGTCGCAGTGTTCGGTCCAGTTGGTGATGGGAATCCCATACCGCCTTGAGTAATCGTGATTGTATTATCAGATGCATTGTATGACTGAACATAGGCTACATGTCCGTATGAAGAATCTGCATTCCAAGTTCCAACTGATTGGCCTTGTGCAAAGACTACGATTGAACCCGCCGCAGGTGAACCGTCTACTTGGTAACCATCAGCTGCTGCTGACGCGCCCCATTGGCATCCGTTCCCCCAATAAGTACCAGCCCAAGGTGCAACATTTTTAACATACCAAGTACATTGACCGACTGCATAGGCATTACCTGAACTAGTATGGTCTACTTTGTTTCCACCTGTACTTGGTGCTGGTGCAGGCGTTGATGAACTTGTATTTTCAGTAGTACTTGTAGTTGTTTCAGTTGACGCTGCTGGTGTTGAAGAGGATGAAGTTGAACTTTCTTCGCTTGCACTTGATGATGCAGTAGAAGATGAAGTTGAACTTTCAGCCGTTTCTTTTGCTTGTTCAGCTTGTTCTTTCGCAGCTTTTGCTTGAGAATCTTCGAAGGCTTTTTGCGCTTTCGCAGCTTCTTTCGCTTGACGCTCTTGTTCAGCTTTTTGTGCTTTTGCAGCTTCTTGCTGTTCTTTCAAGACACGTGCTTGTTCTGCTTTAGCTTCTTCTTGGTCTTTTTTCAATTTAGACTTGTCTTGTTCTGCTGTTGCTTGTTCTGCAGCATAGTTTGCTTTCACAACGTTCAAATCAGCTTGTTTGTTAGCAATCTCATTTTTTTGTGTTTCTAATTCTTTTTGATTTGTTTGAATTTCAGCAACTTTAGTTTCATTATCTTTGACTTTTTCTTCTACCGCTTTTTCATCGGCTTTTTGTTCTTCCATCAAAGAATGGTTTGCTTTAACCATTGTTGACATCGCTTGAACACGTCCGATTACATCAGATAATGAATCTGCTTCTAAAACAGCTGAAACATAGTTAGTCGCTTGACCTTGCACCTGTGTATCACGTGCTTGGCTTTTGATTACTTCGTTACGTTTAGCAATACGTACTTTCAAAGTAGCGATTTTTTCTTGTAATTTCATTGTATCTTTATTTAATTGATCTTGTTTTGCTTCTAAGTCTTTCACTTTTCCGCTAACTGTTGCGATTTCACTTGTTAATCCATCGATTTGTGTTTGAACATCGGATTGTTTACCTTGTAAATCACTGATCTTTTGGTCTTTTTCTTGAATTTGTTGATCATAATTATCTGCTAGTGCAATACTTGGTACTGCTGATACAGCAATTGTACACACCAACAATGCTGATAATATACTCTTTTTCACTAATTATTCCTCCGGCTATTATGTTGATTTAGATGATAGATCGCATAACGTCAGAAGTAATTCTACCACAGTGATATATCACGCAGATAAAAAGAATGTTACAAATACATTTCAATATTATTTATAAATTTATTGAATTAAAAGCACTAGCCCTTTAATCCAGTGGCATTTTTCTGCCGCTTTTAGTGAGTTGCCGCTCTTTCATGTCAATCGTATTCTTGTCAGAATAACCCAAAAAAAGAAAATAAAGCCCATGATAAAAGGCAAATAATCATTTATTTTTCTTATATTGAAAATCGAGTGAGGTCTATCTCGAATTTTTAAGCACTCCCATGACCGTATATTCGCGTCCGACCACTAAATTTTTATAGGAAACAGTATCAACAATTGTTACTTCTTCTTTCGGCTGACTATTTTCATCTACCGAATTTCCTTCATTGATTCCTGATTCTTTGTCTTTAGCACTTGTTCCAATTTCTATTTTAGGTCTGACAACTACATTTTCAGTCTCTTCACCTTTTTTACCCGTGTGAACCAAGTTGCCTTTTTCGTCGTAGAGTTTTTCGACATAGCCGTAAGAACCAACTTCTTTCGGTTTAAATGATCCAGATTTATATTCTCCAGAAGTACTGACTTTTATCTTATCTGAAGTCCAGACAATATCTTTATCTGTCGCATCTTCTGCATTAACGAAATCATTTACTTTATCAGAGAATTTATACAGATCAACGATAACGTAATAACCATCTAGCACTGTGTTTTCTAGGATAATCGTATCGTAGATTGGTTCACCTAAATAAATGTCATTGCTGGAAGCTTTTGTATGAATATTTAATTTCTCCACATTCAGCACTTCGCCAACATCACCATGTTTTCCTTCATAGAGCACCTTACCTGTCTTGGTGTCTGTAACCTTCGCGACCCAACCATAGGTTCCTGAATCTGAAATACGCAGGTCTTCTAATCCGTAATTTTTAGCATTTGATTTGTATTCGCCATATTTCTTAATTGGCATACCTTTAGAAGTTTTCGCAATTTCTTTAGGATTCGAATAATCAAAATCATTTATTTTATCGCTATATTTATACAAAATAAAGATTACTTCAGCATCATCGCTCTTCAATGACTTATTGACATGCAGCGTATCATGGATCGGTTTTCCAATGAATGTATGCTCTTCATTTACTTGAGTGTAATATTCTTCCTCTTGACCTTGAGGAACGTGAACCGTTTCTGATGGTACACCATATTCGGTTTCGAATTTAGCTAATCGACCGTCATCCGATCCGCCGGATACTACGATCGTGTACCACCCCGCTTTATCAAATGGTTTAAACTCAGTAGTTCTCAATGTTCCCTGTAATAATGGTGCTTTTACAGTATCAAACACTTCTGCGTTCGCTGGTACACTGCCGCGAAGAGGTTTTGTTGGGCTGTAATACATAGTGAAGGTAGCTTCAAGAGCTTTATCTTCACCTTTTCCAAATCCGTCAGGTAAATTGTAGTCCCCATTTTTATCTGGATCACGATCCTTACCGACTAATTCAGGATTCTTGACTCCCCATTTATCTGTATCGCCTTTTCCATCTGTTGATAATCCCCATAAACCAGGAAGATCCAAAACAGTGATTGAATCATATACTTGTGACTCAATTTCAGAGGTAGATTCAGAAACAGTTGTCTCAATATTTGGTATCCATGGAACGACCACATACTCATCGGCACTTCCAAAATCCGAATACCAAGGTTCGGTATAGTTAGTTTCAGCGATTTCTTCGACCCAAACATACCAGCCTTTTTCCGTCACTTCAATTTCTGGTGTTGTAAACGTTCCATTTCCTTGAATTGTTGTTTGAACCTGTCCGGCAACTTTGGCATTAGAAGGAATTTGCGGGCTTCCGCCTTCATGATTGTTGCCATTTTTGATAAAATCCGGTTTCGTTAAAAATGGTCCTAATAATTTACTAGTAATAGTAAGTTCATGATCACCTTTATTGCCAGTGACAGTCAATTTATCAGCAACTTTTCCGCCCTCTGGATTTAACTGTGCTACTGTTGTTTCAGTTTTAACTTCTGGTTTCCATTTAGTAATCGTTTGCTCATCTTGCTCATTGAACTTGCATTGAAAACCATTGTAAAAATGTTCTTTATTTGCCTGGTCGTTCATATCCAACTTTAATACTGGATAATAAAAACCTGCTTTAGTCGAGTTCAAATGTGAATTGACAACATGCTCACCAGTATTCGTAATTGTAAGTTCATCTTTTCCTAAATAGCTGACATCAGCTGGTAAACTGCCGACATCCATTTGAGTAGTTCCATAATCTGTCTCGGAATAATACCAATCAACAACCAATTTAACTGGGACTTTGTTGTTTGTTCCAAGAATATTCGGCCATTTCATATCTGGATCAGTCAATTGAATATTTAACGTATCTACTAATGTATCGCCGACTTTCACACGACTTTTGGCTTTTGTTGTTCCCGTTAACGAAAATTTTTCAACAACTTTGATTTTTTCATTCGCATCATTAAATGGTGCTTGGAAGCCCTCTTTGAGAAATTCTTTGCTGGCTCCTTGTTTATTCAAATCCATTTTCAACACTGGATAATAGTAGCCCTGTTTATCAACTAGATTCTTTGAATTCAATTGATATGTTCCAGGTGCAGTGATCGTCATAGTATCAGTAGTGACTTTTGTAACTCCTGCTGGCAAATTACCCACATCATATTTTGTATTTCCAAAATCTTGTGTTGAGTAATACCAATCTACTTCTAAATTCACAGGAACTTTCTGACCAGTAGTTGAGTCAACTGCCCATTCACCATCTTTCAGTGAAATCGTTAACTCATCCGTCAAACGATCACCAACTTCAAGCTCAGTCGGAGTTTTCGTTGAACCATTAATCGAGAATTTTTCTTCTTTGATTGGTAGATCATCGCTTACTTTTAAGGCAGCCTGTAATGGAACATACGCACCAACCATATTCTGACTATCAGACCAGTTATAACGAATTAATTGTGTTCCTGGCAGATTGTTGATCGTTGCAGTCACAGAAAGTGGATTACCAGCAGGACCTTGTACTAAGGTATAGTTATCTAAATCTGCGGCTTTATTAATCGTGATATTTCCAACTGATGTAGTTTCACCATTTTTCTTGAACTGTCCACCAGTCATTGCTAATTGAATATTAGAACCATACCATTGGCTTACATCTGTTCCGTTAGCTGATTTTATTACCAATTTCGCTGTCGCTGTTTTCGTACCTGGGACTTGCGTCATTTTTATTTCTGCAGTGTAAGGACCTGCATACTTTTGTGCATCTGCATAATGCTTATTGAAGCTTGTTAACACAGTCTCCAATTGCGCATCTCCTCTAAATGCATTCACACTCGTTAAAAATTTTTGAGCAGTGGTCGAACTAGCGCCCCCAGTCTCCAAGTAGCGGTGAACATAATATGAGACTGTCGCATGATTTAAATGTCGATTAGCTGCACCTCCGTAGTCTTTGTTGACTAGCTCATTCATCAAATATGCACCGATGGGATCACTAATTGTTTGTTTGGTTGCTGAGCTGAAGCTCACATTATTAACCATCTTCCCGTTTTCCGTACAAAACATAAATTTCGATCCATTAGGTTCTGAACCGCCGGTCGCATAAGATACCGTCCGAAAACGATTCGGATGACTAGTTCCTCCATACATATATCCATAAGCATTCTGACCAAAGCTAGTTCCTTCATCTGCGGTAGATCCCGCCTCTACGATCATAGATAACCCATTGACTCCCAATGACGATACAACCATAAATATTACTGCTGCGATTCGAGTCATTTTACCAAGAATTTTTATAATTCTTGTCTTTATTCTCCTGCACTCCCTTTCTTTTTTCTCTCCTTTTTCTTCAATAATTTTCTTCCCCGTTAAGCGTCACCTCCCTATTTTTTTAAATCACCTGTTACTTCTCAACTACCGTTAATTTTTTCTCAAGAAGATCATCTTCAAAATAGTTGAAAAATTCCTTATTCAATCGATAGCCTTGCCCCCATACTGTTTGAATTGCTGAATGTCCGCATTCATATTCCACCTTTTCATTGATTTTAGAGACAATTTTCGACAGACTTGCTAAAACAGATTTATTTGCTTCTTTTCTCCAAATCTGGCGGCTGATTTCTTCTCTGGATACGATTCGATTTCCAGAATAGATTAAATAGTCAACAATTTCTTTTTGTTTTAATTTCAAATTCAAATCCGTTAATTTTTGCTTAACATTGAGCTTTTGAGCATTATCTTCCTTCTGGTAAGCCAAACGAGATATCTCAGCAATCAGCAAAATTTCCCTCAATCTTTCCAAGTTTGAATCTATCGGAATCAAACCATCGAAACTGGTCTCTGCCATCTCATCACAGTTAACTTCAACGACTCGACGAAAAAGTTTGAAACGCCCTTTCTGCAGTAGGTGCACCAATTCCTCTACTTCTTTGTCATACAATGATTCACTAAAAATAATTCCATCAAATTGCGATAAAAACTGTTTGTTAAATGTTTCTTTTTTCATCATCGTAATCAGGTTATTTGAACAATAAACCTCATTCCCTAGTTGCTTCAGCTGGCTTTCGAAGGTTTCCTCATACGGAGGAACCTTAGTTAGAATCAATAGCTGCATCATTTTCTCCTTTCTTTACGCTATATTTTTGATTGTTTTTTAAGACCATTCGACAAAATAAGCATCTTAAAGTTAATTAGATTAATAATCATAAAAATATTTTTACAAAATAATTATATTATATAGTTAAATTAAGGTTAAATTATCATTTTAGGTAACTTTATAATCAATTATATTTTATCCGTAATTGTTATTATGCGGATTTTTTATATACAAACGACACAAAAAACAATCTTTGATTGTCAGGAAAGTTCTGTTCATTAAAAAGAAATAACAGAAAAGCCTTATAGTTTAACCTCGATTTTTTACATGTAGAGCTTGATTTTTAAAAATAAATTGATTATCTAAATCAATTTATTTGCATCACTGATTGCTATTAAATTTTTTCATTCAAAAAAGGTGCTCGTTTAGTTTTATGTCTGATCCTAAAAAAGATTTTCTTGCACTTAATTCATTCCAAAATTGGCTTCACCTGACTTAGGTCATCCATAGAGCAAACCGTTATTTTTTGTCATAAGAAACTTTCGTTGAAGTTTTCCTTAACTTTTGGGCAGATAAATTGCTTTCATTTTTTTAGACCGTATACTTAAAATTAAAATTGAAAAGCAGGTGATCTTATGTATGTTGTCAAAGTCCTCCATGGTTACATTGGTAAAGAAGGTCGGCGCACCCGTGAAAAAGACCCTGAAAAGCTTTGGATATTCCAAAGCAAACAAGAATCCGATCATTTCGCCGCAAAAATTGGCGGTCGCAGTAAGCATGTATCTAAAATCAGAAAAGATTGATTATCTAAAAAAAAGAAGACTGCCCTATCACTAAGTGATAGGGCAGTCTTCTTTTTTTTAGAAACTTTTACTTGCCATCGGATACTATTCTCTATCTCCTTCTCTTTGTAAAGTAATATGCAAAATGGTACATCAACATCCAGAGATCTGACCAGCTTTTGGGATCTTTTTCCGTCAAATCGTAAAGACGCTGGATTCGATAATTCAATGTGTTGCGATGAATGTGGAGTTGTTCTGCACCGGCTTTCATATTAGTACTATTAGCAGCAAAACAAATCAAAGTCTCATGATACTCATCATAAATGACTTCCACTCTTTTTAATAAAGATGAATCTATTTCAATTGGAAATTCAAACAATTGGGCAAAATAATACTCTTCAGTAAAAAAAGTATCCGTTAATGGAACTTGCAAGAAAGATAAATAGAGGAACGTATTCTCTACCTCTTTTACACACCTGCCTACATTCAATCGTGGAGGGCTAACAATCAATGTCGTCGAACTTTTAGCGATAGTGTGTTCGATATCAACAAAAACGAGATATTTCCCGTGCCAAGAAAATATCTCTTGTAATGGAAACGAGTTTCGCAAATTTTCTTTTTCGATTGCCCATACACAGCGGTTGGGACGCAACAAATTTATTCCATAATTTTCCAGAGCTCTTTGGATTAATTCTTCGCTAAACCGTTCTTCAGCTAGAAAGACTTCCTTCAAAAAATCTGTTTTCAGTTGTTTTTTCTTTTCTTTCTTGCTAAACTCGTTCAATTCTTCAACTAGAAGTAAAACGATCGATTTTACTAACTTGGTAAATGGGCGTACTTCCTCAGGCTCACCAGATATTCCCACTACGCCTAACAATTCTCCATTTAAAATGATTGGTTCGTTCGTTCCTCTTTTTTCTAAAGAGGTGTCTTTGAAAACCTCAACCATCTGCATTTGTTTGATTGCTCGTTCAGCGCCGCGATGGCGTTGACCTATTCGGTGGTTCTTTCCGCTAGCGATAATGTACCCTCGCTCGTTCATGATATTGATATTATATGGGATATCCGCCATCAGCTTTTGCACAATTAGATTGGCTTGATCTTTAGTTAATAGATTACTCATTGAGTTTCCGTCCTAAAATCTGTCTTTTTCTTCTTAGTTTAACGAACTTTGGATAGAAGACAAAAAATTAGTCTTAAATCAAACAGCTAGTACACGAACAATATTTTCGACTGTTCTTTCTAGATTGGCCTCTCCTAATTTTAACGCTTCTGGCAACGAACCCGCTTTTGCTAAGATGCCAAAAATTGCAGTCATGCCTTCCTCGTACAAAACCTCCACTTGCTCTCCAATGTAACCAGCACAAGCAAAAACAGGTATACCATATTGTTTCGCGATTTTCGCAACTCCATAGGGTGCTTTGCCGAATTTCGTTTGAAAGTCCATTCCGCCTTCGCCAGTAAAAACATAGTCTGCTTGAGCAACTTTTTGAGCTAAACCTGTCAGCTCAATTACTAAATCCACACCCGATTGCATAGTTGCTCCAGTAAAAACTAACAAACCGGCTCCCAATCCGCCTGCTGCACCAGCACCAGGAATATCTTGAATATCCATGGATAGATCTCTTTTTATAATTTCTGCGTAATGACCGAGATTCTCATCTAACACATTCACCATATCAGGTGTCGCGCCCTTTTGCGGCCCAAATACAACAGATGCTCCGTTAGAACCAGTCAGTGGATTGGTTACATCGCTCGCAATAACGACTTCAGTATTTTTGATGCGTGGATCGATAGTCGACAAATCGATTTTCTCTAATTTAGAAATCGCTCCGCCCCCAGCAGGTATTTCTTTATTTTCTTTATCTAACAAGCGGGCTCCCAAAGCTTGAGCCATCCCCGTTCCACCGTCGTTGGTTACACTTCCGCCAATACCGATGATGATTTTTTCAACCCCGTGATCTAGCGCATCTTTTATCATCTCTCCAGTCCCATAGGTGGAGGTAAGAAGCGGATTCCGTCTATCCTCATTCAGCAATTCGATACCATTAGCTTTAGCCATTTCCATTACAGCGGTCTTTTTATCTGCCATCAAGCCATAATATGTCCTTAATTTTTCTGTCGGTATCGGACCGGAGACCGCCACCTCAACTCTAGTTCCTCCGATGCCGTCAATCAACGCATCGACCGTTCCTTCTCCACCATCTGCCATAGGAACATGAATGATTTCGGCAACAGGGAAAACTTTACGAATTCCACGTTCCATCGCTTCACAAGCTTTTTTTGCACTCATACTTTCTTTAAAAGAATCCGGCGCTAACACAAATGTTTTTTTCATCACCATTCTCCTTATTGCTGCTTATTTTTATCAATTGTACCTTGCACATAAAACAAACAACCTTAATTCAAAATGAACCCATATAGAATTGTCGCAACAATCGTCATGACTCCGCCAACACAAAGCTCATAAGGAATGACTTTCATTCGTTCTTTAATGGACATATGCATACTATTCGCAGTAATGTGGAAATAATTTCCTTGTGGTACGCTATCGATCACTGTCGCACCTGTGTGTACCATTACGGCTGCAGCCAACGAAGAAGTTCCCGTAGCTAGAATTGCGTGTCCAAACGATCCTGTCGCCAAAATAACTGCAGTAGATGTAGAACCGACTGCTAAGCCCATCAAAATACCAGAAATCGGCGCTAAAAACGTTCCCGAGATTCCGGTAATAGCGATCAAATGTACAACTTGTTTTGATAAATCTGAGACAGAGATCAATCCTGCAATCGCACCGGCACCTATCAGAATCAAAACCTTATCGGTCACACGATAGATTCCAGCTTTTGAGTATTCTCTAATTTGGTGCATATTCCCCATAGCAATCGTACCAACAATCGAAGCAAAAGGTAAGATATACATGGCATCGATTTTTAAATTCGCTAGGACGTGAATATGAAGCATCGTACCTATTGGGTTAATCAACAGTAAAACGATCGATAAAACAGGAGCAATCAAGGCCTTGTTCAAAGGCATCAAGATCTTTTCACCCTTATCTTCAATATCGCCAGCTTGAACCATTCCACCTTTCTTTTTGATCAAACTAGCAATCACGACTGCTGCGATCAAACCACAAACGGCTGGAATAAACCCAGCGATCATAACGCTGCTTAAGTCTAATTTGAATCCATTCGCTGCCGCAATCGTATTAGGGTTGGGCGAGATAATATTTCCTGCTTTTCCCCCACCTGATAAAGCAGTTAATAGAGATAATTTACTGATACCAGTTTGTTTACCAACAGATAAAGCAATTGGCGCAACAATCAAAACAGCTACAGGGATAAATACACCCACAGCGGTAATAATCATTGTCGATAGTGCCAAAGATAGGATTGCTTTATTTGTACCTAATTTATTTACAATCGCATGTGCGATTGATTCGGCCGCGCCTGACTCCATCATGACACCCGCTAACATTCCTGCTGCCAAGACTCGAATGGCTGTCCCCATGATACTTTGTGTTCCATTGATCAATATATCTACTGTATCACTTAATGAAGCCCCTCCAATTAGGCAACCGATAATAGCTCCTAAAAATAATGAATAAACCGGATTCATTTTTTTTAAAATCAAAAAGATAGCAAAAACTAAACCAATGATTGCTGCATACCATGGAATCATAATCCCCGTCATGTGAAACATCTCCCATATTTTTGTTTACGTTTCCATTCTAATATTTTGAGAAACAAATGAAATTGGTAGATTAACAGCATCCATTGTGCAAATGCACATACCAAGTACTGATTCAGGACAGAATCTGAACAATCGAGTAGCGGTCCGAACGCGTAGGTTCGCCCCCTCTCATACCACCGGACATACAAACCTGTGTACGGCGGTTAAATAATTTAAGTGTACGAACTGGTATTTCAAGGATATATTCATATATCCTCGTTATACCAGTTCTTTGTCTGCAAGCGAACGGTGGGTTACATGGCTTTTAGATATCTCCTAAAGACCTTTTCTTGTAAGGGCACACTTAAAAAAAAGCGTAACCAGCTTTGGTTACGCTTTTTGCTTATTTCAACACATCATTCAATGCCTCGCTCATTGTTGGGTGTGTATAGATCTGATCCCGCAACAGCGTGTACGGCAAATGCCCTTTCATTGCCAACGTGATCAAATTGATCACTTCATGGGATTCTTCAGCATAAATACTTGCCCCAAGAATTTGATCCGTTTTTGGATCGATTAATACTTTAAACATCCCTTTAGGGTCTTCCAAAACATTCGCTTTAGGGACACCAGCAGTCATGAATTTAAATAATTTGTAGTTGATTCCGCCTGCCTTCGCGGCTTTTTCAGTCAGACCTACGTTTGATAAGGGTGGTGTAATGAAAACACTATATGGAACAATCGTCCGGTCCTTCAGCGAACGGGTATCTTTTCCATCTAGTTGATCCAGGATAATTCGATAATCGTCTAAAGAAACGTAAGTGAACTGCAATCCGCCTTTGACATCGCCGATCGCCCAAACATTCGGCGCGTCTGTCTGTAACCAATCATCTACAATAATAGCATCACGAGCGGTAACTTTTACATCTGTATTTTCCAAACCTAATCCTTCTATATTCGGTTTGCGGCCTGTCGCCGCCAATAATTTATTTGCTTTGATCACAAACGACTGGCCTTCTTGAGTATACGAAATCTCGACGTGTTCCGCTTGATCCCTCACTTCATCTATCGAAACGCCCAAATGAAACACAATTCCCTGAGCTGATAAATCATTGTAAATCAGTTCGGCAATATCATCATCTTCACGCGCCAAGAATTTCTCCTTCGCATCTAAGACGATGACTTTCGAGCCATATTTCGCAAACATTGAGGCAAATTCCAACCCAATATAGCCCGCGCCGATAATCACTAGTGTTTCCGGTAAATTTTCCAAATCCATCGCTTCCGTAGAATCGATGCTATACTTGCTTTCTCTTAAGCCGGTGATTGGTAAAATAATCGGTGTCGCTCCAGTATTAATAAAAATTCGTTCACCTTCAACTCGTGTTGTTTGCCCTTCATTTTCAACTTCTAAAACACGATTGGAAATAAACCGAGCCGTGCCATCCATGACTGTGCCTGTCGCTTCATCAGCGATCATATGATAATTTTTATTGCGTAATTTGGCAGTCAACGCATCCTTTTTCGTTACTCCTTCTGTAAAGGATGTGCCTTTTTCACCATTAAGTATCATGGATTTTGATGGGATACAGCCAATATTGATACAGGTACCGCCATACATTTGGGTTGATTTTTCGATAACTAGTACCGTTTCCCCGCGATGGGCTAAGGTCTTAGCCAATGTTTTCCCGCCTTTACCAAATCCTACAATGATGTTTTTATATTGTTTCATAATCAATACCTCCATAAAGGGTTCAAAAACTACACTTGAAGAATACTCCTTAATTTTTTTAAAGTGAAATTTCTAGCTTACAGCTGAAAGGATTATCTTCGATTATTCTGAATAATGAAAAAGAGGTTGTGACAGAAGTGGTCAGCTTCAAGAAATAAGAAGGAATTTCCGAAAATTGCCAAGAAACACAGTGACGTAGGAACTGATGTTGAATGGTACCTACCTGGTGCTTCTTAAATTTTTGTGAAATTTCGGCTTATTTCCGAATGCTGGCTCTGCTTAGTGAAACTTAGCAGTAACTGTATGCGTAGCTTGCGAAGAAGAAGCTACTTCTGACACACCGTTTGTTCGGAAAAAGGACCTGTGACAAGACTTAAAATGGACCCTAGATAATAGACACCGATAAAAAAACCGTCGGTGAAACTATTATCTAGGGTATTTTTGTCGTACAATCAACTCAATCAAGCAGGTGATAAAAGATGAGCATAAACCATTTTTCGAAGGATCAGATGAAGGAATTTCAATACAATCCATATGTAGATAAAGTCTCGAGCAAAGCTGTGACTTATTCGGAGGAATTCAAAAACCTTTTTTTGGTGGAATACTCGAAAGGAAAATTACCAACCCAAATTTTTATTGAGGCTGGGTTTGATCCATCTGTCCTTGGCAGGGATCGTATTGCCAATTTTTCGAAGCGAATCCGCAAGATGGGGAATCGTCCAGAGGGGGTAACGGATCTTCGAGGTCAAAACTCTGGTCGTCCTCGTGAAAAAGACCGAACAAAAAACGAAGAAATTGCCTATCTCCGCCATCAAGTTGCTTTACAAAAGCAACAGATAGAAGCGTTAAAAAAAGCGAATTCTATCAATCGCAAGGCGGCCAAAACTATAGCCAAGAGAAATTCCAACTAATTCAAACATTGATTTCACGTGACAATAATCTATTGAATATCTCGTGGGTATGCGAAATTGCGCAAGTTTCAAGATCGGGTTACTACGCATGGTTGAGTCGACATGACAAGCGCGAGGAGCGAGAACTCAAAGATCGAGCTGAGTTTGAATGGATTCTTAAAGCATATAATAAGAGGGGCTATAAAAAGGGCTCCCGAGGAATCCATATGACATTGCTTCAGATGGGAATTCTGATGAACCGTAAGAAAGTTCAGCGGTTAATGCGAAAATTTAATTTAGTTTGCCCTATCCGCAAGCAGAATCCATATCTTAGAATGACTCAAGCGAAAAAGGAATCAGTCACGAAACCGAACATCGTGGATCGCAAATTCAAAGAGCTTGGACCACAGAGAATCTTATTAACTGGCATCACCTACTTATTTTACGGTCGAGGCAAGAAAGCTTATTTATCAACGATAAAAGATGCTTATACAAATCAAATTCTTTCTTACGTATTGAGTGATTCTTTAGAGGTCGATTTTGTGTTGGAAACAATCCAACAGTTGTTTGAGAAGCATTCGATTCCCAAGAACAAAAATACCCTCATCCATTCAGATCAGGGTACCCACTACACGAGCATAAAATTTCAAACATTAATTGAAAATCATCAATTACGCCAGTCCATGTCTCGACGTGGGAACTGCTGGGATAACGCACCTCAAGAATCCTTCTTTGGACATATGAAGGACGAATTACCCATCCTAGGTGCCATTAATTCGTTTAGCGAGCTTTCCTTAGTCATCGATGACTATATGGGCTACTATAACAACGAGCGCTACCAATGGGGACTAGCAAAGTTGTCACCTAATCAATATGCGGATTTTATCAAAATGGGAGAATATCCTCTGAAAAATTTGGTGAAGACGCCCAGTCTTTCTCAACTGGTTTGAGAGAATCGCCATAAGCTTGTTCAAAACGTTCGCGGTATCTCTCATCGAGCAACTCAAACTATCCTGGTTTGAAAAGATCATCACTATCTGCATCCGGGTCGCACATCAGTTGGACATAGCATCCATCGAAATCATTCATACTATAATTGGATTAAGCAAACCTGCACTCTTAGTATTTGAGTGCGGGTTTGCTTAATCGCTCCTCCTATGACCTCATCATAGAAAGATTTTCAACACTTTTATACGGTTTTTTATTGATTGTCCTTGACTTGGGGTCCGCTTTAACTTTTGTCACAGGTCCTTTTTTGTATTCTTGGATCATCTAGTCCTTATTATCTTCAAGCGAGTTAAGGACTGTTTTCAACTGCTCGCAAGATACAGCGAACTTTTTCCGTTCATTCGGATCAATATTCAGTTCGATGATTTCTCGAACACCATTTTGATCCACAACTGAGGGCACACCAGTGAAAATATTCTTCTCACCGTATTCCCCGTCTAAGTAGGCAGACACAGGCAACACAGCCTGTTCATTGTTCAAGATTGCCTTCACGATTCTTGCTACGCTCATACCGATCCCATAAAAAGTCGCTTTCTTTCGATCAATGATCTCATAGGCCGTATTTTTTACACGATCAGATATTTCAGTTAAATCATCGACGGTTAAGCGATTGTTTTCGACCATAAATTCTAGTATCGGTTTGCCGCCTACTGTCGTGTGGGACCACACCGCTACTTCGGAATCTCCATGTTCACCGATAATATAGCCATGAATACTTCTTGGATCTATTTGTAATTTCGCTGCGATCTCTTTCCGAAATCTTGTCGTATCTAATGTGGTTCCCGTGCCTACTACTCTGTTACTTGGCAGGCCAGATGCTTTCCACGCACACTGAGTCAATACATCCACCGGATTTGACGCAACCACCAGGATACCATCAAAGCCTGATGCCATAATCTTAGCAGCGACATCTTTAATGATCCCGGCGTTGATATCGATCAATTCCAAGCGCGTTTGACCAGGTTTTTGATTCACCCCTGCTGTAATAACGACGATATCCGCATCTCGACAATCTTGGTAATCACCAGCCCAAACCTTGATATTTTCTTGTGCCCAAGACATGCCGTCTAAAAGATCTAGTGCTTCGCCTTCAGCTTTCTCTTGATTGACGTCTATTAGCACCAACTCATTGATGATCCCTTGATTGATCATCGAATAAGCAATACTTGTTCCTACAAATCCTGTTCCTACGACGGCTACTTTTCTGCTGGTATTTTTCATACTAATCCACTCCCCTTATTTTTTTGATTTGAATCCTTCCAATAAGAAAATTTGGAAAAGAAAACAATGAATGCTGCAGAATTTATTTAAAGCTTTCGACGGCTTCTTGCCAAGTCGGCAACTCAAACCCAAGCGCTTTGGTTTTACTTAAGTCCATAATCGCGTATTGCGGGCATTTCGCTTCCCGCTGATAGTCTTTTGACGCTATCGGTAATATCTCTATATCTGTTTCCTTCAGCAGTTCTTTTGCAAACTCATACCAAGAACAGCTATTC
>Ga0153985_1000171_pt1 | contig 20019 bp, 20 predicted proteins | sample TSGA069MetaG_FD_104715 | JGI IMG/M metagenome (GOLD analysis project Ga0153985, IMG submission 104715) | Attine ant fungus gardens microbial communities from Georgia, USA - TSGA069 MetaG | ecosystem: Host-associated > Fungi > Mycelium > Unclassified | place: USA: Georgia, Alexander Wildlife...
GGATTTCTTTTCTTTCTAGCCATAATAAAATCACCACTTAGCTTCATTTTAGAAAAATAAAAACTGTGAAGCAACCACCTACCTAGGATTAGCGGTTACTTACACAGTTAATATTACACTCTCAAACATTATGGAATTCATACTACGCTAGATACATGTGGGGAACCTTTCACTAAAAAGCTGCCGTTTTTTTTGAAACTTCAAAAGTTATTAAGCTACACAGATCTGATTCTGTTAGACATCAAACATATTGACGAATCAGCCCATAAAGTGCTCACTGGCAGTAGTAACCAGTCGATCATACTATTTGCGAACTATCTTTCTGAAATTGGTCAACCAACTTGGATTCGTCATGTATTGATTCCTGGTAAGACAACTCAGGTGGAATACCTAAAACAACTATCCGAGTTCGTAAATACACTAGATAATGTTGAAAAAATTGAAATTTTACCCTATCACACGATGGGAAAATACAAATGGGAAGACCTGGGTATCGATTATCCATTAAAAGATATTAGTAGTCCAACCGAAGAACAAATCGCGCGAGCAGAGACTATACTAAAAATTACACAAGATAGTAATGGAAAGAGGTAGTTGAGTGGAAAAACAAATATCAGATAGTGCAAATTCTAAAATAGATCAATCGCCATTGATGATTGAGATTACTCGGATTATTAAGGCGAAAAGCTCTCTTTATGAACATAGTTACTTTCGATACGCATTACGTTCAGTTTACGCCTGTCTTTTTTTATCACTTGGAACGGCAATTGCGTTTGCCGTTGCAATGAGATCAGAAGAAATCATACCAAATAGCGGGAAATTTCTCTTTGCATTTATGTTTAGCTGGTCGCTAGTAATGATTCTATTTTTGAATGGAGAATTAGGAACTTCTAACATGCTGTATATGACAATCGCGTATCATAAAAAAATACTAACATTTAAGAAAGCGGTCAAAATTCTAAGTACATGTTTAGTATTTAACTTGATTGGTGGAATTTTCTTTTCTTTTTTGATTTCCAATACGTCACCATTTAATCAATTATCTATGCACAACTTTTTCTTTGATAGTATCTCAACAAAATTGGCGAAATCCTCTTTGCAAATTATTATTGAAGGAATCTTTGCAAATATTGTTGTAAATATCGCAGTATTGATTTGTTTGAAAATGAAAGATGATTCTGCTAAAGTTATCACCACGGTATTTATTATTTATATCTTCGCATTTCTAGGATATGAGCATGTGATTGCCAACTTTCCAGCGTTATTCTTAGCCTATTTTTCATCACATGGACAAGTAGAGAATTTCAACGTCATTTCAGTTGTTCATAACTTGTTTTTTGCTTTAATAGGAAACTATATCGGCGGAGGTCTGATTATGGGAATTGGTTATTCTTGGTTGAATAGTTTTGACTCGCCTTATCTAGACTAGAATGAACTAGAAGATTATAGAAATCAATAAAATGTATGCGATTACAACAGGGTGATAAAAGAGGCAATCACTCAATCTGTAAAGCCCATTATTGAAAATGAACATAGCTATGACAAACGTAGTAAATAGTTTGATTCTTTAATAAGTATCCACGAAAATAATTATTCGTGGATACTTTATTTTTTGGTAAGGGGAATAAATGAAGTTTGTTTAGAATATAATTTGTTCATTTTTTTGATCATTAAAAAAACTTTTATGCACCCAATTAATCAGGCTAATGCACAAAAAAAGTAATCAACATTCTTGAAAAGGCTTTTATTAATAAATAATACGTGTTTTAATGATAATTATTATTTTGAAGGAGGGTAAAAATGGAAAAGAAACGCTTCAAGATGTATAAGTGGAAAAAAACATGGGTTGTTGCACCAATTGTCTTTCTAGGTTTATTGGGTGCTTCTGCATTTGCCACGGATGAACAGGCTGTCTATGCAGATGAGGTTAATAAAGAGCAAGCTGTTCAGGTAGTTGATCCGCAAACAATAGTGGTGGAAGAGGCCGCGCCGTCAACGGAGAATCAAACGAATGCTGTCCAAGGAGAAGCTACGGAAGCACAACCATCAACGGAAACAAGTGAGCCAATAGAACCAAGCAAACCTGCTGAGACAGATGGTACTGGCGACACGACCGAACAAGAGGTTCCAACTGAAGATCAGAAAGAAACCGATGAGACGAAGCCGTCAGACACAGATGAAATAACGGATTCTACTGAAGTAGACGATAGCAAAACTGAGGATACGACAGCGCCTGATACTACTGAAGTCATTGAAACACCAACCACAGATAATAAACAAGAGACAGTCAAAGAAGATTCGACAGCTAATAAAAATACTACGGCGGCAACGTCTCAATCACAAACAACGACAGTTGCACCAAAAGCAGCGGTTGCAGCTGCTCCGAAAGCAGAAACGAAGGCGGCAACTGTTGCGACGATCGCCATTTATCGTGTGTACAACCCGAATTCTGGGGAACATTTGCATACTATGAACCTGAATGAGAAAAACTATCTAGTGAAACTAGGTTGGCGTTATGAAGGAATAAGTATGCGAGTGCCTTTGTCAGGTCGCCAATTATTCAGAATTTATAATCCAAATTCCGGTGAGCATTTCTTTACTTTAGATGGAAATGAAAGAGACAATCTGAAACGTGCTGGCTGGCGTTATGAAGGAATCGCTTGGCACACCCCATGGGCGGGGATGCCGATGTATCGGGTATTTAATCCGAATTCAAGAGGAGCAGGATCACACCATTATACGATGCTATTGAGTGAGCGGAATGCGTTGATCAAGGTTGGCTGGAGAAATGAAGGCATTTCTTGGTACACACTTGGTGGTGCACAACCGATCGCGCCTATTGAACGCACACTGAATGTTCCTTATGTGAGTCAATATGCTCCTGTTTTCAGTCCTTGGGGATGTGCGGGTGCTTCGATGACGATGCTGCTGAGGTTTAAAGGAAAGACGGTTGACTTGAAATATGTTCAAGACAATTTACCAATGTATCCAAGCGACAAAGGCGGGCAAAAGGGCGATGTCTACACTGGTGCTGGCTTTGGCTGGGTGATCACTCCCGGTTCGTTAGCGAATTATGCGAAGAAATGGTATAGCAATGTGTCAAACATCAGTAATGTTAGTACGCAAAACATTGTCGATCGCATTATCAACGGCAATCCTGTATTGTACTATGGCTATTCTTCGTATCAAACCGATACGATCCGCAATCACTACAAGGTGATCGCTGGTTACAAGGACAATAAATTTTTAGTGTATGATCCGTTGTATTACAGCTCAAGTGCTAAAGCGGGCTCAGGCGGTCCGAACAAAACTTACGACCGCGGCGCGATGGCTTGGGTGTCGATTACTGACTTTGCGAAAGAATGGGATGGTCGAGCGATCGGGATTAGTTAATGTGATTGAATTAGATAAATAGATTCAATAATTGATAGAAAGAATTGAACTAAAACACTCAAGAGGTTGTCAAAATTAGCGGGTGCTACTCGATAATTTCGGCAACTTTTTTTGTTGTAGTCAATCGATCAATGCTCATATCTTGTATCAGTGAATCATCTTTGACAAAAGAAGGAATTTTATGAGAATAGGCTAGTCGATCTATGTTGTTGGGCAATCAAGTTATTTGAAGTTAGCTTAAAAAAATAGAGCAGTAAACGATTTCGGTCGTTTACTGCTCTATTTGCTATTCTGCTATTTCGTATTTAATGACGCCGTTGTGTTCGTAGTTTTCTAGTTTCACATCAGACAAGCGGCGATCAAAGAATGAGCGCTCTTTGCCGTTTTCGTCGTATTTGTCTGGTAAGACAAGTGTAGGTTCATTATCTGGTACTGGCTGTGAGAGTTGTTCAGTCAATGCATCGATGTGACGGTCGTAAACGTGTGCATCATCGATGCACCAGTGCATCGTACCTAGCTCAAATCCTAATTGATCAGCGATCAGGCGATGTAATACCGCGTATTGATAGACGTTGAATGGATTGCCAAGTGCCATGTCGGCGGAGCGTTGTTTGACATGGAGATCAAGCACGCCTTTGTTGACTTTCCAGTTGGTTGCCCAAACGCAGGGTTCCAAAGTCATTTCGTCTAAATCATCGACGTCCCATAGGCTGGTCATGATGCGGCGGGAGCCGGGATTGTTTTGTAATTGATGCAAAACGTACTCGACTTGGTTTAATTTTTCTTCGTGATCTGGCAGCTTGCGACATTTTTTGGCTAACTGGAAACCATAGGCTTTGCCGATCGTATTGTCTTCGCCAGCCCATTCGTTCCAAACTTTGCATTTGTGGTCCTGCAGCCAAGTCACGTCATTGGATAATTCTTGCCAGATCCATTCCAGTTCGATCAAAGGCGTTTTTTGGAAAACACGTTTTGATTTCAAAATTGGAATACCGTCTGTAGGGGTGATCTTAAAGTTGACACCTTGGATAAAACGAGTAGGAGCGGGGCTGCCATCGGCATATTTTGCTCGAACCAAAGCAGGGTCTTGATCCGTGCCATTTTCAATGATATCCATGACGATGTCGCGATAAATTTTGTCGAAGCCAGTATATTCAGTCACAAGAATTCTCCTCTTTTTTATGCTTTTGTCTGAGTTTAACATATTTGCTTGAATTCGTGGATTAAATTTTCTTCAGGATATCATTTAGCATACGACGAGGCTGGATGCACGGACTTTTAATTTATGATTTGGTCTACTTGTCTTAGAAGGTAAGTAAGATGTTCGATCATTTTTATGAATTTTTGCGTATTTAAAGGATTGATAATTCATATTAATGAAAAAAGTCTTGATAAATATTTTTTTATGACTATAATTGCAAATGAAAAGTCATAGCGAGGATAAACGAGGGAAATCAATAAAAGAAATACGATTTCTTTTTATTTTTCTGGTTTAATGTGAATTGTATAACAATAATCGTTTGGATTCTTGATTAGAAACATGTTCTTAGGCTATGAAATATTTTGTCATGAATTTAGCACGATTAATACAACTTATCAAAGGCAACAACATTTCTGTTTCGGAGTGATTCAGGTCTTTTTGTGCCATCTAATTGTGCTTGAACTAGTGTTTAAAGTTCATGTATTCACATTTTTTATGGTTGCGTAGAGCTTAAAGGAATAGGATTAAAACATCAGTGAATCACGTTTTTTTTAGTCAATAATAAGTTGGATTACTGTAGATAAGTTTGAAATTATTAACTATCATAATTTCATTCATATGAAATTGAATACAGTGTAAGCAAGAATGAAAAAAATGATGCAGTGGGAAGGAAACAGACGTACTTGAGCGTGCAATTGATTGAAGTACGGGGGTAGCTGCTCTTTTTTAATAAATTTCCAAAAGGAGTTCAATGTATGAAAACAGTATTATTAGTTGTATTGGTCGGGTTCATTGGTCTACATGTAAGTGTCTTCGGCAGAGACATCTTCAAGCACCGGAAGAATCTAGGAAATGAAAGTATGCCGGTTTCCATAGGTATTGGATTTATTACTGATTTTTTTGACACATTAGGTATCGGAGCTTTTGCGCCAACGACGCTTTTGGTCAAGGTCACTCGGCAGTTAGATGACGATCGAAAATTACCTGGAACATTGAATGTTAGCCATGCGTTATCGTGTTTGTTGGAAGCGCTTATTTTCATTACTGTTGTAAAGGTAGAGCCATTAACCTTGTTCTTATTGGTTGCTTCAGCTACGATCGGCTCTTGGATCGGTTCAAGATACGTCACAGGACTTCCAGAACAAAAGGTTCAATTTGTGATGGGATTGGCGTTGATTTTAACTGCAATCTTGATGACATTAAAACAAACAGGCATGATTAACATTCTTGGAGAAGGAAATGTCGCTACAGGATTAACAGGCGTTAAATTAATTATCGGAATTGTCGGAAACTTTGCTTTGGGAGCACTAATGACCATGGGGGTTGGACTTTATGCGCCTTGTATGGCTATGGTTTACATGTTAGGGCTAAGTCCATTAGTCGCTTTTCCGATCATGTCGGCTTCTTGTGCCGCACTGATGCCTGTGGCTAGTATCAATTTCATTAAAACAAATGAGTACGCTAGAAAGCTCAGCCTTGGTATTACTATTGGAGGTATTGTTGGAGTCATTATTGCCGCAAAATTTGTGACAGGCTTAGATATTACTGCTCTTACGTGGATCGTGATTGTGGTTATTATCTTTACCGGTCTTACTTATCTGCAAAAAAGCTATAAGACAAAAGTTGCGGAAAATGTATAGATTTTATGAAGAGGAGAGTATGTATGTTTGAGAAGGTTAATGTAGAATCTAAAGCAAATATTTATTTTGATGGGAAGGTTACCAGCCGGACGATCCATTTGGAGAACGGTGAAAATGTTACATTGGGCTTTATGCTAGCAGGAAGCTATACGTTCAACACCCAGAAAAAAGAAATCATGAAGGTGACACAAGGAGCGATGACTGTTTTGTTGCCTAATGAAGAATCATGGAAAACAGTTAGTGAAAACGAAGAGTTCACCGTTCCAGCAAATAGTGCCTTTCAAGTGAAAATCGAGAAGTATGCGGATTATACTTGCTTCTATATGTCTGAGGATTAAATAAAATAAAATGAGGTATCGGAAAGCTGTAAAACGTTTTCTGATACCTTTTTTCGATGGTAAAAATATAACGGACAATTTTTGAATTGGACGGATATGCTACAATAAAAGGATTAAGACGAAGGAGCGGGTAAAGAATGGAAAAGAAATTATTCTTCTTTGATATTGATGGAACTTTGACGGATCGCAGCACGGGTCAGGTTGTTCCTAGCGCGAAACAAGCGCTTGAGCTATTGGAGAAAAACGGGCATTTTGTTTCGATTGCAACGGGACGGGCGCATTACAAGTGTCGTAATTTATTAAGCGAGCTTGGGCTGGAAAACATGGTGTGCTCCGGCGGTATGGGCGTGGTCATCAAAAATAAATTGGTGAAGAATACTCCTTTGGATAAAGAAGAAGCATTGGCGGTTATTCATCAGGCCGAAGAAAAAGGTATCGGTGTTTTGGTTGCAACGGATGATTCGGAGAAGGTTTATTCTAGGAATGATTTATTTAGAGAACAGGTCGGACCGCGTCAGGAGCCGACAGAGTATTTCATTGATCCGACATTTAATGTGAGTGAGGCGGAGAATATTTTCAAGTTTTATTTGGCATTGCCTAAGGATCAAGACCATTTAATTCCAGAACCAACCAATTTTGCGAAGCTGCGGTTTGTCCCTGAAAATACCATGTGTCAGCACGATAATAAAAAGCAGGGCATCTTGGATCTCTTGGATTATTTTGACAGACCGCAAAAGGATGTCGTGGTCTTTGGCGATGACGTGAATGATCTGGTGATGTTTGATAAGAGCTGGACCAGTATCGCGATGGGAAATGGCGTAGCTGAATTGAAAGAGCAGGCTGATTATGTAACGGATCGGAATGTTGATGACGGGATCTATAACGCCTGTCGGAAGTTTGGCTGGATTTGATTTGAAAAAGAATCCAATTAATGGAAAAGAGGGCTGTTTATGAAAAGTGAAGTGTTCTATCAGCAGTTTGAACAGCGATTTACTCAGTGGGGGCAAAAGCAGGATGATGTTCATGTCGCCTACGTGGCCGGTTCGCGAGCGCGGCAAGATCATGGGGCGGATAAGTATTCTGACATGGATATTCAAATGTATGTGGATGATCCAAAACAGTATCTGGATACGAATGGCTGGATTGGAAATTTTGGTAAACTGAATACCGCGATCCCATTCCAAAACGGCGGTGGTGGATTAGAATGGTTAGCGCTATTTGAAGGCGGCTATCAAGTTGATTTTGTGATTGATTCATTGGTGGCATTTCAGGCGCAGGTTGATAAGAACGTTCCGCTTGAATGGTTTCGTCGCGGGGCGAGAGAGCTACTAGATAAAACTGGGAATGCTCAGCAGCTGATTCCTGAACGCTTTGAAAGGACTGCTGCACAGCCCATTACTGCGGAGAATTTTGATTTTACAGTGAATACTTTTTGGTTTTTGGCAATTTATCTAGCCAAACAAATCGTACGCAAGGAGTTGTGGACGGTCAAGCTGCGAGACGCTGAATGCAAACAGGTTCTACTCCAAACGATCGAATGGTATGAAAAGATGATTCATGGTGATGAGTACGATACATGGCATGCGGGTCGTTTTATCTATGAATGGGTGGATGCTGATATTTTCGAACGATTGAATGGTGTCTTTGGAAAATTTGATGCGGCGGATAGCTGGCGTGCGTTGCAGGAGACAATTGACCTGTATGAAATGATGTCGCGTAAACTGGCGGATCATTATCACTATGCCTATCCTGAAGAATTGGTGGTTGAGGTGAAGCTATGGATTGAAGAACATGCCGATATTTTGGATAAATAGTAAAAGAATTCAAAAGCAGTTGACAACGTTTTCCTTATCGGCTATTCTTTAAGTGAAATTTAAATAAAAATGGATTGTTACTCTTTGAGGCATTACCATTCTCTTTAAAAAAGGAGGGTGTAGTGTGTACTCAAAGAGTTTTTTTATTGGAAAGGCGGAGGAGTAAATGAAAATTATTAAGAAGATTAATAATAATGTTGCGGAAGCGATTGATGGGAATGGAAACCATTTGATTGCTTTTGGCAAAGGGTTAGGCTTTCCTAAAACTCCTTATGAATTAACGGATCTGAATAAAATCACAATGACGTTCTACAAATTAAGTGAATATTTTGAAGGGCTATTGAAAGAAATACCTGAGGAAATTTTGAATTTAAGTGCAGAGATTGTCAACATGGCTCAGAAGGAATTAAATGGACAATTGAATCCCACTTTGGTTTTTAGTTTGGCCGATCACATCCAGTTTTCGATCCAGCGTTTGACAACTTATAAAGATGTTCGAATGACATACTCGTATGAGATAGCTCAAATGTACCCAAAAGAAAGTTCATTAGCCGAAGAAACAGTCAAAATGATTCAGCAACAGACCCATATCGTATTACCTAAAGGAGAGCTGACAAGTATTACGATGCATTTTGTTAATAGTCAGTCAGAGTACAAAATATCACAGGAAGAAGTATTGATCGAAGAAATTATTCAGCAAACAACGATTTTGATTGAACAGGATCTGCACATTGTGATTGATCGCGATGAGTTTAACTACAATCGTTTTTGCATGCATATGTTTTATTACTTAAAGCGAATGCGCAGTGGAGAAGAACTGATTGGTCCAGGAATGGAAATGTTAGATTCAATCAAAGAACAACATTCGGAAATCTATCAGCTAGCACAAAAGGTTGGTACATTGATTGCACAACTTTATGGAATTGAATCGAATGAAGACGAATTGGTTTATTTAATGATTCATATGAACCGTTTATACGAAAAAAATATGAGGAGTAAAAAAGATGACTAAATTTAATGAATTGGCACAATCCATTTTAGAGAATATTGGCGGCAATGAAAATATTTCAAACATGACTCATTGTATGACTCGTCTACGTTTTAACTTGAAAGATCAAAGCAAAATCAACGAGGATAACTTAAAAGCAACAACTGGTGTCTTAGGCGTTGTTCAATCAGGTGGACAATATCAAATCATCATCGGACAGACTGTAAATAAGGTCTATAGTGTTTTATTGGATTTAACAGGTAGAGCACAGGAACAAGAAGAAACTGAAGAAAGCAAAGAGAAAGAGCCGTTTACATTAAAATGTCTAGGAAATAAGATTTTAGACTATCTGGCTGGAAGCCTAACGCCTTTGATTCCAGTACTAATTGCTGCCTCGATGTTTAAGATGGTCATGGCAGTTTTTGGACCATCAATGTTGAACTGGATTCATGAGGGCAGCTCTTTAGCAACGTTACTGACTTTTGTTGGCGATGCTGGATTCTATTTCTTTCCTGTTTTTTTGGGATACACTGCTGGAAAAAAATTTGGAGTCACTCCTGTTTTAGGAATGTTTTTAGGAGGCGTTTTGCTTCATCCGACTTTTACTCAGATTGCTGCAGATGGCACACCATTTGATGTTTTTGGTATTCCGGTTGCTACACAGAATTATGCAAGTACTGTGATACCAATGATTCTCTCAATCTGGATCATGTCATATGTGGAAAAATTCTTTAAGAAAATTATTCCGTCAACGTTGGGAACAATTTTTACACCAACTTTGACCATGGTGGTTATGCTGCCAATCACGTTAGTTGTATTAGGTCCCGCAGGATTTGTGGCTGGAGAATATATCAGTAAATTTCTATTATCTTTAGATGCGATTGGTGGTTTTCTAGCTGTGGCAATCATTGCAGCGTTGTGGCAATTTTTGGTAATGACGGGTATGCATCTATGGATGATCTCCACAATGATTACACTTTTTGCACAAAATGGGCAGGATTCATTAGTTTCACCTGCAGCTATTGTTTCAAGTATGTGTGTTGCAGGAATGTGTTTGGGTTCGTTTTTACGTTTGAGAAATAAAAATGAAAAAGCACTTGCTTTTAGTTTTCTAGCTGCGTGTCTAGTTGGAGGTGTTACTGAACCCGGCGTCTATGGTTTGGGTGTTCGATACAGAAAACCGTTTATTAGTTTAATGGTTGGTGGGCTTGCTGGCGGGTTGTATGCAGGATTAACAGGTGTCACCGCCTATACGTTGATTCCAGTAGCAAATTTTGCTTGTTTAATCTCTTTTGTTGGTGGAACTAATGGAAATATGGTTAATGGATTTATTGCTTGCGGAATAGGATTTGTCGTTTCAGCAGCTGTTACGTATGTCTTAAGTGTAAAGGAGGAAACAAAAGAAAATGACGAATTACTTGAAGAAAGTATTGCTTAGAGCGGATGACCTTGGTTATTCAGAAGCTGTTAATTATGGGATAGAAAAAACTGTGAAGGAAGGCTTAATTCAAAGTGTTGGAGTTATGGTAAATATGTCTGCGACCGCCCATGGTGTAGAATTATTAAAGAACGAACCGATCGCTTTTAGTCAGCACACGAATATTTGTATTGGAAGACCGTTGTGTGATCCAGAGCAAATACCCTCTTTAGTAGATGAAGAGGGAAATTTTAAATCATCTAAAACGTATCGGGAAGCGGCTGTAGATTTCGTTGTCTTTTCAGAAGTAATGCTAGAGATTGAGGCACAATATCAACACTTTTTAGAGCTATTTGGAAAAAAGCCAGATTATTTTGAGGGACATGCAGTAGCGAGTGATAATTATTTTAAGGCGATGAAGCAATTTTCACTAGAGAATGAGTTGAAATATTCTGGATTGCCACAAGGTCAAGAGCCTAATTCTCTGACAAAGGACGCATTTATTGATGTGAATGGTACGAAAGTCTATTTATTAATGGAGTCAATGCAGGCGAATTATGACCCTTATCGTACTTTTGAAAAGCTGCTTGCGAATCTTCATGAGGATGGGGTTGACATGATGATTTTCCATCCAGGTTATTTAGACGATTATATTTTAAGAAATTCTTCGTTGTTGATTCCTCGTACTGCTGAAGTGGCATTTCTTACTGATTCCGCTGTCAAAAATGAATTGGAGCTATTAGGTATTGAACTGATTAATTATAAGGAAGTGTAGGCATGTTTTTCAAAAAGAAAAAAAGTTTAAAAGCTTTTGTCACTGGAACGGCCGTTCCGCTGTCTGAGGTGAAAGATGAAGTCTTTTCAACTGGTATGATGGGCGATGGCATAGCAATCATTCCTAAAGAAGGGCTGATCATTTCTCCGATAGATGGAAGAATAGAGGTGGCTAACCCGCAAATGCAACATGCAATCGGATTGAAGACTCAGGAAAATATTGAAATGCTTATTCATGTAGGAGTGGATACAGTAAATCTCAAAAATGAGGGACTTGAGCTACTAGTATCTGAAGGTCAAAAGGTGAAAACGGGCGATCCTTTATTACGTTTTGACCGAAATATTATTTCTTCTGCTGGGTTGGACGATGTAGTAATGCTGATTATTACTGACTCCAAAGATTTTAAGTTTGATTTTTTAACAGGAGTTGAAGTGATCAAAGGAGAAGAAATTGCTACTTGGAAGTAAACAAGTATAAAACAAACCCGCGGTCATCTGATCGCGGGTTTGTTCGTTTTGTCGTCTATTTCATTGGCAACCGTATTTGAAAAACGACTCCTCTAGGTTCCCAGTCTCTTACGGACAGCTTGCCTTTATGCTGATTGATGATCTGTTTGGCAATCGCGAGACCAAGACCATAGCCGCCGGTTTCTTTAGAGCGTGAGCGGTCTTCGCGGTAGAAGCGTTCGAAAATATGTCTTTTGTCTTCGTCGCTGATAGATGGCCCGTTGTTTTTGACTTCGATCAGCCAATTATCGTTGGAGATTTCAGATTGCAGGACGATTTTTTCTTTAGCTTCTGTGTATTTTAGCGCGTTGTCCAGTAGAATAACTAGAACTTGGTGGATACGTTTTTCGTCGACCATCATTGGTTGATCGGCGAAGTTTTCCAAGACGAAATGTTTGTCGTTCATTTCTGCGATTTCCTGGAAGGGCTGGGCTAATTGATGAATAAAGGCCTTGGGATCAACAGCTTCTTTTTGCAGAAGCAGCTGATTTGAATCGCTGCGTGCCAAGGTCAGCAGATCTTCAGTCAAGCTTTTCATTCGTCGTGTTTCATTCAGGGCCTGGGCAATTGGTTCGGACTCTTCCAAGATTGTGTGATCGGGTCGGGTGAACAATTGCTGCAGGCTGTTTTGAATGATCGCCAGCGGTGTGCGTAATTCGTGAGACGCATTTTCGACAAATTCCTGTTGCTTGCGCCATGAGATCATGATAGGCTGCATGTTCATTTTTGAAATGTAAAAGCTTATTCCAATCGAAATCAACCAAAAGACGACCATACAGATAATCAGCGTTGTTTCGAAGGTTTTCATGGAGTCTGCGATTTGATTGGTATTGGCTAAAAATTGGATATAGGCGATGTCTTCTCCTTTATCTGCTTTGATTGTATACGAATGAAAAGAGAGTTTTTGACTAGAATCGCCTGCATTTTTTAAACTTAATGCTTGAACAGAATCGAGATTTTTCTTATCTAAGGTCAAATTTTCCAGTTCAGTGAACCGTCCACCAATTGTGTCTTTGTTGAGAATTGTTCCTTCTTTTGACCATAAAATGATTTGAGTATTGAACTTATTGTTGCCTTCTGGTCCATTCTCTCTCAGCTGATCGTCCGGCATTTGTGCCAGAAAAGGATTGCCCTGTTGGTACCGATTGATCTCCATCTGGATAAGGCGTTCATTTTCCGCCATCTGAGTTAGTGACAGGTCTGTTTGGCGGTAGGCCGAGCTTTGCAGCAGCTGTAGAGTTATAAAACCTAACAATAGGAAGATACCTGCAAAAGCGGCGACATTTATGAAGAAAAATTTTAATCGTTGTTTTCTTGATATTTCGGTGTTCATAGCATCAATCCTTTTGTAAGATGTAGCCGACATTTCTCAGTGTTTTAAATAGCTGATCAACACCTGACGGCTTCAAATGTTTTCTCAAGTGACTCATGTACACTTCTACAACTGTAATGGTCGTATCGGAATCAAAGCCCCAAATTCGATCGAAGATTTGCTCCTTCGTTAAAATCACGCCCTTATTTTGGATGAAATAAACCAAGAGATCAAATTCCTTTCCTTGGATTGATAGGACATCATCGTCGACGGTCACTTCTTTTGTCGCAAGGTTGCAGGTGATGTTTTTATAGACGATTTGATTCTCAGCAAACAACCCTAACGAACGCTTCAATAACGCTTTGACCCGCATGATTAGTTCTTCGCGATAAAAAGGTTTCGTCAAATAATCGTCTGCGCCTTTTTGAAATCCAGTGACTTTGTCTTCTAGGCCATCTTTGGCAGTTAGAATCAGCACAGGGGTTTGGATATTCTTTTCTCGTAATTCTGCTAAGATTTCGTAGCCGTTTTTCCCCGGAAGCATCAGATCTAGCAATATTAGATCATAAACACCACTTTCTGCTTCGAATAAGCCTTCTTCACCGTCATAGACCTGTGTGATCTCACCTAAATCCGCTAAGATTTCTTTTATATTATCTGAAAGTGTTGCTTCATCTTCTACTATTAAAAGGTTTATCATTGTTTTTCTCCTTCTTCATCTATTACTCCCTCAGTTTACCATGCTTTCCTAAATCAACCTTAAAAACTTTTTTATCTCGCTTAAGCTTCGGTTAAGCCAGCTTGCCTATTCTACAAACAGACAAATGAAGGAGGAACCAAAATGAATTATATCAAACGGGCGATTCAAAGCCTTTGGGCCAAGAAAGGACGCAGCATCATTATGATCGCCGTCTTTTCCGCCATATTAATTTTTGTATTAGCGGGGTTAACGATCCGAAGCGGCGCTGAATTGGCGACCACGAATGCGAAAAAAAGTGTCGGGGCGACCGTCACCTTGTCGACGAATCGAGAGGCGATGTTCAAACAGCAGTCGGATTCAGATTCAGATGATGAAAGCAGTCGTCCAGATCCAGGCAGTTTTGAACAGACACCCGTTAACTTGAGTGATGCGAAAAAAATGGCAAAATTATCAAATGTTAAATCGTATTCATTTGAAGCAAGTACTTCAGCGGATAAAAGCACAGGGATCACACCGATCTCGAGCGATAGCGACAGCGAAGAGGAATCTTCGGATGAACAAGCTGCCGGATTTGGCGGACAGGAAGCGCCTGGCGGAATGAGCCAAGGGGATTTCCAAATCAAAGGTGTTTCAAAAAGTAGTTCTTACAGTGATTTTTCATCAGGAACAGCCAGCCTAGTTGAAGGCGAGGCAATCACTTCGGATGATGAAGGGACTAATAATGTATTGATCGAGCAAAGTTTAGCAGAAGCAAATGATCTGAGTGTCGGGGACAAATTCAAAATTAAAGATACCGATGATAAAGATGTTGAAGTTACCATTAAAGGTATTTACAAAACAAGTGATTCTGGCGACAGCATGAGTGCTCGTTTCAACTTTATGAATCCAGCGAACACGATCTTTTCTTCTTATACAATGGTCAACACCTTGACTGGATCGGAAGGAAAAACGATCGATTCAGCAGTTTATAACTTAGATGATCCCAAAGACATGGACAGCTTTGTAAAAGCAGCGAATAAATTGATTGATACGGATACATTCAGCTTAGAAACTAATGATCAAATGTATCAGCAAATGCTTCAACCCTTGAACAATGTATCAAGCTTCGCGAAGAATATCGTGATTTTAGTAGCCGCAGCCGGAGTCATTATTTTGACTTTGATTATTATGTTGTCGATTCGTGAACGTAAATATGAGATCGGTGTATTACTTTCATTAGGTGAATCACGGGTCAAAGTTATTTCACAATTCTTCGTTGAGATTTTTGTCTGCATGATCTTTGCTTTAGGGATCGCTGCAGCCAGCGGAAATGTCGTCGGCAATGCAGTCGGTAATCAGTTGTTGAGTCAGCAAACAACCTCGCAAAATGCGGACGGACAAGAAGCGAATGCGGCAGGAAACGGTGGACCAGGTCAAGGCGGCCAAGGTCAAGCACCTGGCGGTGGAAACGGCGGCCCTGGTGGTGGCGGACAAATGGGTAGCAATCCATTTACACAATCAGAAGAAATTCAAGAACTAAATATCTCAATGCAACCAACCGAAATTTTAAGTCTTGCAGGAATTGGACTAGGGATTAGCTTATTCTCGATCGTCCTTTCATCAGCAGGAATTCTACGACTGAATCCGAAAAAAATATTGATTTCCTAATTAAAGGAGGAATTTTTAATGACACTATCAACAAAAGATTTAAGCTACTGGTATGAAAACAACGGACCATTATTCGAAAACGTTAATTTAATTTTTGAAAAAGGCAAAATGTACGCAATTTTAGGTACAAGCGGTTCAGGGAAGACGACTTTTTTATCCCTGATCGCAGGATTGGATACACCAAAAAGCGGAGAAATTCTCTATGACGACAAGTCGCTGAAAAAAATTGGATTGCGAGAATATCGTCGTAAAGATGTATCAATCGTGTTCCAAGCCTATAATCTACTGCCGTATTTATCGGCAGTAGACAATGTGGTAACAGCGATGGAGATCGCCCAAAGCCAACAAGCAGATAAAAAGGCCTATGCCTTAGCGAACTTAGAAAAAGTCGGCATCACCAAAGAGCTAGCAGAGAAAAAAGTAACGATGCTATCTGGTGGACAACAGCAACGGGTCGCAATTACTAGAGCTTTATGCTGTGAACATGATCTGATCGTTGCGGATGAACCCACTGGAAACTTGGATGAAGCCACTTCCGGCGAGATCGTTAAGCTTTTCCAAGAGATTGCGCATGAGCAAAAGAAATGTATTATTTTAGTCACCCACGAACAGGACGTCGCTAAAGGCTGCGATGTGGTGTATGAACTGAAAAATCAAGAATTCAGCCAAGTATCTTAAGCAAACAGGATGTCGGTGCAACTAGTAGTAATGAGGAGGAAGTGAATGAAAACAGCATTAAAGAAGGTAACATTTTTTATTGGAATGACCGTTTGTTTAACAGGATGCGGCGTGAGCGGCACAGTATCAAACGAGACAGAGGCAGATGCGCTTTCCGTTTCTTTGAATGAAGAGTGGCAAGAGGATCAGACGGAAAAAGAAGAGAAGTATCAATCGCTTTTGGTAAGCGGCGACTACGATGAAGACAACATTTATGTGAAGCTAGATCCTTATGATGCCAGCCCATTATCCGCGCTTTTGCTTTTCCAAACGGAAGAAGCAATGAAGGTGGATATTTCAGTCGCAGGTAAGGATGATGCGACCACGATCAAGAACAGTTTTGACGAGTATACAACCGATCATAGTATCCCAGTTTTAGGTTTATATGCAGATACGGAAAATGAAGTGACAGTGACGTTGACCGATGAATCAGGAAACAGCGTGGAAAAAAAGGTAACGATAAAAACAGGAACGTTAACTAAATCCATTGCCAACATTGATGTCAAAGAAGCAGATACAACCAAAATGGACATTGGCGACAGCGAGTTGACATTTGTCGTTCCAAGTACTAAACGGGCCTATGCATTTGATGCGAATGGAGACGTTCGCTGGTATTCAACCCGTTACAACAGTCATATTTTTCAAGAATTAGACAACGGTAATCTGCTATATCTGACCAAAGAATCCAACGACGCAGAGACCTACAATGTATTACTAGAGACGGACTACTTAGGAAAAATTTACAAACGTTACGATTTTTCCAGCTCTAGTGCTGCAAATGATACAGGGAAAAGCGAAGGGGAAATGACAGTCATTCATCATGACGGTATCGAACTGCCAAGCGGGAACCTATTATTAACGGTGAATGACGGCAGTAATTATATTGAAGACACGATGATCGAGTTAAACCGAGAAACGGGTGAGATTGAGAAAACCATCGATTTGAAGGATATCTTACCTGAATCCTTCTATGAAGATTATGACTCCACAAGTCGTGAAGATGGGAAGAATGATTGGTTCCACCAAAATTCAGTGGAATATGATGAAGCAGACGACAGCATCATTATTTCTGGGAGGCATCAAGACACAGTGATGAAAATTGATTATTCTACAAACGAGATCAAATGGATCATGGGTGACAGCAGCGGCTGGCCAGACAGCTACCAGAAATATTTCTTAGACGGCGATGTCAAAGCCAGCGGTGGACAACACGCAGCGATCGTTCTGCCCGATCAGGACGATAATGAGGATACAACGGACATTTTGTATTACGATAACAATATCTCCGTTACACGCGGCGATGAAGCAGACTCCGAAAAATATTCGGAAGCTCGTCAGGTTCGTATCAATGAAAAAGAAATGACCATCGAAGAAGTTTGGACCTTCGGCGAAGACCTAGGCAAAGACTATTACACTAAAATCATCGGTAGTGCTCGTTACTTGAACAATACCGGTAATCGTTTAGTCAATTTCGGTTTCCGTGATGAAGGCCAGACCAGCTCGATTATGGAAGTCACTGAAGACGGTGAAACAGTTTTAGATGTTGATCTTAGTGATTTTCCAACAAGTGCTTGGGCATATCGTGCCGAGCGATTCTCGCTATACAATAATAATTGGACGTATCAATTAGATTAGAAATAAGTAAAAGCTGCGGAAAATTTCCGCAGCTTTTTGCTATTTAGGTTCCTCATAATTTGATTTCAAAAGACTTAATATTGATTCGATTATTATGAGCTGTTCCTCTTTCTTGAAGCTAGAGATTGCTTCTAGGAGTTCATTCAATTCATCACTACTCGAGGTGAAGTTGAAATTAAAGAATTCCTCATAAGAAATATCTAGTGCCTTAATAATTTGTTCTATAGTATCTATTTTCAAATTATATTTCTGATTCTCAAGTTTGTTAATATACTTAATCTCCAGCTCAGCTTGTTCTGATAGTTTTTCTTGACTCATCCTCTTTTTTAAGCGGAAGTACTTAACTCTTTCTGAGATTAATTTTCTTAATTCGTATTCTTCCATGTACACCATCCCTTTACTAATAGAATAAGGTGGTTTACAAGCCACTTTAACTACGTTACAGAACACTTATTTTTAATTATAGAGTTGCTCAGAACACTTCGTAGTGGTATTATTTGTTCATAGTGATTAATAGCAATATATAAATATAATCTTTTCCCAAAGAATGATAATAGGAGGACAACTGATGGAAGAACATTCAATTAATTACAAAAGCATGAATTGTCTGGCTCTAATTAAATTTGGACATCGAATAGGACATGGATGGTATCGAATATTGGTAAAAGCTGAAAAAGAACTCAGTGAACTTGGCATAGCGATTGAACGAGTAGAAAGAAAGCAAGGGATTCTTTCTCTTGTTACCGAATTAGAGCCAAATGAACAGTCTTCTCAGATCCAAAATATCCTATATGAGGCAGAACTAGCTAGTGAAATGACTTGTGAATGGTGTGGTAACTATTCCGTTTCGCAAATATTTATTGATAAGGAACTTTTTACAATCTGTGAAGGGTGTGAAGAAAAATGTGAAAGTCTAGAAGGTGTTGAAAAACGATTACGTATGAATAATAGTCAGGATCTTGAACAGGTAATTGTACGTATGAGCCTCGAAATCCAACGATTACAACATCAACTCGAACACTTTAAAATGGGGTGTAATCATTATAAAAAGAGAAGTGAAAAATTATCCGATAGATTGAAAAATAATCGTAATGATTATCATAAGAAAAAGATACAAGTTGTGACTTCAAAAGAAAAAAGGACTTATTAAGGAGAGTATTATGAAAAAGAGAAGAGATATAAAGAAGCAAACAGCTATTAAAAAAAGAAAAAATTTGGGTAAAAAACTTGGCAAGGGTTTAGCTTTAAGTGCTTTTACAATCGGAGGAGTACTCATATTAAAGGGACAAGACATAGAAGCTTCAGAAATGGATGGTAAATGGGAAGCGCGATCGATTGAGCAAATCAAAAAAGATGTTGAAGGAAAAAAAGAATATACTATTGTTTGGGGAGACACATTAAGCGGTATTTCTTTAGCAACGAATGTCACAATGGAAAAATTAGCTTCATATGTTGCAAGGGCTGAGAATTTCCCGGGATACGAACTTGTTGGCAGCAGTACGAAAGAGCTTAAGAATATCACCTCTAGTCAAGAAATTGTTTTTAACTACAACAAGGTAGATAAGGGCAAATTGACAAGTGCGTTAAAATCGTTAGACAGCTTAACAGAAGCCGACTACACACCGATTTCATGGGAGAAATTGATGGGATCAAAAGATGCGGCGACAGATATTGTAAATAAAAAAGACGCGACACAAAAAGAGGTCAATGATCGGCTAACTGATCTAAATGCAAGAATAAAAGAATTAGTGAAGCGTGCCGATACCCAAGATTTGCAGACACTCTATTTAGGTGCAAAAGGAATGGGTCCACAGAGAGTGTAATATTAACTGTGTAAGTAACCGCTAATCCTAGGTAGGTGGTTGCTTCACAGTTTTTATTTTTCTAAAATGAAGCTAAGTGGTGATTTTATTATGGCTAGAAAGAAAAGAAATCC
>Ga0153985_1000172_pt1 | contig 19719 bp, 17 predicted proteins | sample TSGA069MetaG_FD_104715 | JGI IMG/M metagenome (GOLD analysis project Ga0153985, IMG submission 104715) | Attine ant fungus gardens microbial communities from Georgia, USA - TSGA069 MetaG | ecosystem: Host-associated > Fungi > Mycelium > Unclassified | place: USA: Georgia, Alexander Wildlife...
TCTTTGGGGCTTTTCTGTAAAATTTTATTTATATCAATTTCATATTCTTCAGAAGTAGAAATTTCTTTTACAAAAGAAGAACTCTTATTGTTCTGCACTTGTAATAAGTAACAATCAGGAGCTTTTAATGAAATCAATGAGCATTTCCTCTTTTTACCCTCTATTTTGATGTTAGCTTTTATTTCCAATTGTTTATCTATATCCTTATCATAAAGAATTAGTTTGTCAGATTCTTGTTCTATTGCTTCTATAGAAATTCTAATCATTAACTTATTTTTTTTATAAAAATAGTCTATAGCGGAGAATAAACTATTTCCAATAAAACTAAATATAGCAATATCAAATCCTGTAAGGATTTTTGTGTCTGGGATATTAACAATAAAATGAGCAATCGGTATAAAATAAGAACAAACTCCTGAAATAATAACAATTATTAACTGCTTTATTTGTTTAAATATTTCATTCTTCATAAAAGTACCTCAGAAGACATTTAGAAACGAAGCTATCAAAAACTTTCTCAATTTTTCGTCCTAAACAAATACCATTTGATTTAATAGTAATTTCAGAACTAGTATTATTATTTAAAAATCTAAGTTCCATAATATCTATAGATTCTTTGTCTGAAATCCATTCTAATTCTGAAACGATTTTATATATATTATTTGGTTGCGTCCTCAATTGCAGTAACCAATGATTAAGCTCTTCTTGAATACCATCCTCTGCATCTTCAGACATTTTTATCTTGGTTAAAATAATATCTGAATTTTCAGAAGTAGCTTTTACTAAAAAAAGCATCAGTTCTGTATTAAATAAAACTTGTCTAAATCCTCTTTTTCTTTGCAACTTGATAAAATCAGAATAATTAACCTCAGAAGAATCATATGGAATCAGCAAAAATTCACATGAATTACGGTCTACTTTTTTAAAAATTTTAGCAAATTCCATAAAAACATCTCCTAAATTTTGATGGTATATTCATTATTTATTATACAATAAATCTTCATTAGTAAACAGGAAATTCCTATTTCTCTGGGAAAAAGTAGAAAAATCCACTTATACTTCTTATAGAATTCTACTACTCGATATCATATAATAGTCTCAACTTTATCCTATGCCATGAAAAGGAGAATTTTTATGGCACAAATCAAACCATACCAAAAACAAGATGGCACAATCAATTACATGTTTGACTACTACGTGGGTATTAATCCTAAAAATGGAAAAAAACAAAAAACGACCAGAAGGGGGTTTGAAACAAAAGAGGAAGCTAGTTTAGCTTTAGCAGAATTGAGTCTATTAGTTGCAACCGAACAATATTTACCTAGAAAATACAAAACATTTAATGATGTTTATACACTATGGCTAAAGAAATATAGAGGAATTGTTAAAGAAAGCACGTATGCAGGAACACTTAGTATCTTTAAAAATAATATTTTACCGTATTTTCAAGAAATAGAAGTGCAAAATATTACAACAGTTTATTGTCAGGAAATAGTTAATAAGTGGTATAAAATCCACCCTAAAAGATTCAAACGTTATATCTATTATTTCAACGCTGTTATGAATCATGCCAATTATTTAGAATTAATTTTTAAAAATCCAATGGAATTTGTTCAAATACCCCATAATAATATTGACTTGAATCAATATAAAGAGTTTGACAATTTTTACTCAAAAGATGAGCTATTAGAATTCCTAAACTTTACCAAGAATAATTTTGAACATCAAAGGTTCATATTTTTTCATCTGTTAGCTTTTACAGGCATTAGACGTGGGGAAGCTTTGTCACTAACTTGGAATGATATTAATTTTGAAGAAAAATACTTGCTTGTATCAAAAACATTAACAAAGGGCGAAAATGGCAGGTTCTTAATTCATCCACCAAAAACTAAAGCAAGTTTCAGAAAAATATTTCTGGATAATCAAACATTGAATTATTTACAGATATGGAAAGAATTGCAAAAAGAAAAACTAAACTTAACTTTCAATAATCCCAGACAATTGCTATTTCCTAACCATAAAAATAGTTTTTTAGAACCAAATATACCAAAAGAATGGCTACAAACTATTGCAAGACACTATAAAAAGAAGACTAAAAAAGACCTGAAAATTATTACGATTCATGGTTTTAGACATACTCATGCAAGCCTACTATATTTATCAGGAATAAATCTAAAGGAAGCTCAAGAACGTTTAGGTCATTCTAATGTAAAAACTACACTGAACGTATATACACATTTAAGTGATAAACAAAGAGAACAAACAGTTGATAAGCTAACAGAGTTTATGAACCTAGATTAATTTTAAAATAACAAAAAAACCCACTAGTTAGAGTGGGTTCATGGGTATTGAATACCCCTTTATTTGTTGTTTTCTAGGGCTTGGCGACTTTGGTCAGCTAATGCAGTAAATGCTGCTGCATCGTTTACAGCCAAGTCAGCTAACATTTTGCGGTTGATGTCGATTTCAGCTAATTTCAAGCCGTGCATCAATTTTGAGTAGCTTAAGCCATTCATACGAGCCGCTGCGTTGATACGAGCGATCCACAATTTGCGGAAGTCGCGTTTCTTTTGACGACGATCGCGGTATGCGTAGTTGTATGAATTCATTACTTGTTCTTTTGCTGTTTTAAATAGAGTGTGTTTAGAACCGTAGTAACCTTTTGCTAATTTAAGCACTTTTTTACGACGTTTACGAGTTACTGTTCCACCTTTAACACGTGCCATGTATAATTCCTCCTAATATGAAAATCGATAATTGTTTGTATACGTGAAGCTTGGGTTACGCAATTATTTCATGCGTGCTAGTTGTTGACGGATACGTTTGTAATCGCCAGCTGAAACCATTGAAGCTTTACGCAATTGACGACGTTGTTTTTTTGTTTTGCCGTGGAAACGGTGACTGGTAAAGGCACGGAAGCGTTTCAATCCGCCGCCGCCAGTGCGTTTTACGCGTTTTGCTAATCCGCGGTGTGTTTTTTGTTTTGGCATAACTAATTTCCTCCTCAAAATCTTTCGTTATCTGACTTTAAACTGAAACTCAGTGAGTCATTATTTATCGTTTTTTGGTGCTAAGACTAAGAACATACTGCGGCCATCCATTTTTGGCTTTTGCTCAACAGTTGCCAAATCAGCAGTTTCTTCCGCCAAACGATCTAACACTTTCTGACCAATTTCTTTATGGGTAATGGCACGGCCTTTGAAACGGATCGAAGCTTTCACTTTGTCCCCTTTTTCAAGGAATTTACGTGCATTACGCAATTTTGTATTGAAATCATTGACGTCGATCGTTGGACTTAAACGAACCTCTTTAATGTTGATTACTTTTTGTTTCTTACGAGCTTCACGGTCTTTTTTCTGTTGCTCAAAGCGGAATTTCCCGTAATCCATAATTCTTGCTACTGGCGGCTTAGCATTTGGTGCCACCAATACCACATCAAGGTTTGCTCGTTCTGCAATTTGCAATGCTTCAGCTTTACTCTTTACACCAAGTTGTTCGCCGTTTTGATCAATCAAACGCAATTCACGTGCACGAATGCCGTCGTTTACCATCATATCCTTTGCTATGGTCATTCACCTCCGAGTTTTTTGAGAGAAAGAAAAGCTTGTCGATTCGAAATCAGACAATAAAAAAACGAGTTCTTCACGAACCCGCACGTACTCCACACAAATAAATGGTAGGAATCCTATTCTGCCCAGCGATATCTTCACTCAGGCGAGAAGCGGGTGCTTCTGCTTTTATTTCTCAACTTTTATAGTATACTGCTTTTTCCTCTTATTGTCAACAGTTTTCATGATTGTTTCAAAAAAAAGCCGGAGCATACGCTCCGACTTTCGTGTTTCTTATTCTGCTTTCAACGCAGCCATCGTGATGTAGTTGTATGGTTGATTGAAGTGAGGCAAGAAGAAGATATCTAATAGCTTCATCTTGTCGATCGTTACGCCTTCTTCGATCGCTAGTGAGAACATGTGGATGCCCATTGCGATTTCAGATGTTCGTGATGCCATTTGTGCACCAACGATGCGGCGTGATTCTTCTTCATAGACGATGCGGATTTTAACCGTCGCATTTTCTTTCATGAAGCCTGGTTTTTGGGTATCTTCGTAATCAGAGTATTTCACTTTCATGCCATTACGTTCGGCAGCTTCTACTGACAAGCCAGTTGAAACCATGTTGTAGCCGAAGATCGAAATCCCGTTTGATCCTTGAACACCTGTTGATTCTAAAGAAGTTCCGCCGATATTATGGGCAGCGACGATCCCTGAACGTACGGCATTCGTTGCTAATGCGATATAAGTGGTTTGTTGCAAAGCATTTGAGTACACAGTTGCACAGTCACCGACTGCGTAAACATCTGCATCGCTTGTCCGTTGATGGCGGTCCACTAAGTACGCGCCGTTAGCAAACAATTCCAAATGATCTTTGCCTAGCTCATTGTTTGGTAAGAAACCGATCGCATTGATCACTAGATCAACTGGGTATTCGCCGTTGTCTGTTACAACTGCTTCTACTTTCTCTGTTCCTTTGTATTCACGTGCTAATTCACCGAAATGCAATTCAATACCATTGTCAGCTAAGTTTTTGTCCATATCTTCTGTGAACCATTTGTCGTAGTAGTTTGGCAATGCCCGTGTCGCTGCATCAAAAAGCAACACATTTTTACCACGGCGTTTTGCTGCTTCAGCAATTTCAACACCGATGTAACCAGCACCGATAACGGCAACGTTTTTCACGTCTTCTGAGGCTAACTCTTTATCAACCGTTTGTCCATCTTGGAATTTTTTCAAGAAATGGATGTTTTTCAAGTCACGTCCAGGTACTTTGGGTGAGATCGGAACAGATCCAGTTGCGATGACAACTTTGTCATAAGATTCAACGATCGTTTCACCTTCACTGGTCACAGCGTGTACTTCTTTTTTCTCAAAATCGATATGGTCAACCACTGTTTCCATATGGATTTTTGCACCTTTTGCTTCAAAATCTTCACGTTTTGTATAGAACAAGCCTTCGTATGAATCGATTTGACGTCCAACCCATAAAGCAGTCCCACAACCTAGGTAGCTTAAGTTTGTATTACGGTCGATCATTACGACCTCTTGGTCTTTGTAGTTATCTAATAGTGTATTGGCAGCAGCAATCCCCGCGTGGTTTGCACCGATAATAACTGTTTTTGTCATGGAAAATTTCCTCCTTTTGTTTACATTGTCATTATAGCTCGCTTGTGAATTTGAAAACTATCAACTTTTTCGCGATTTTAAAAATTTGTGACAGTTTTTCGTTGATATACGTCACTTTCAGCGGGTTAAGTTTCTATATCAAAATTATTTTCGTCTTGCAAGTAAAAAGATTGTGAAAAAATATGTATTAAAAATCAAAGATTTTCCTTGTTATAAAAGCATTCTGCAAACCGATTGAATAAATTTCACAATACCCTGCCGCTTTTTCGTAACTATCGCGGCATCGATTCGCCGTGTTATACTGAGAGAAAAACATACAGGATGGGATCTTGATGAAGAAAAAAATCGTATTGCCACTACCGCCCTTATTGTCGGCATTAGAGCCACAGGATTTTTATTTAGAAGAAGAACTGCTTTTCGAAGGGGGGGTGTTCGAAGGCGGTGATTATAGCTATGATACTTGCAAAAACCTTATCTTGAAGCAATGTCATTTCAAGAAAGTGACGATGCAAAAAACACGCTTGAGTCAATGGGAATGTCAAAATGTCCTCTTTGAGAACTGCGATTTTTCTAATCTGGAATGTTTTGGTGCCAGCTTTCATCGTGTTCACTTTAAACAGTGTAAATTGACTGGTACGAATTTTGCGGAAAGCTATTTCCGTGACTGTACCTTTGAAGATTGCGTGGCAAACTTTGCTTCTTTTAGCAATACCAATTTACGGACGATGCTGTTTCGTCAGTGCCAACTAAACGACAGTGAGTTTTATGAGATGGATTGGAAACACTTGACGCTACAAGAAAACCAGTTGAACAATAGCAACTGGTTTCACACAAAATTAGCAACTTTAGATTTTCGGACCAATCAATTTCAAAAGATCGCGTTGTCCTTTGAACACTTGCGAGGACTAACAGTCGATCAAGAACAAGCCTTGGTCATCGCCGCCGGTCTAGGTTTGGTGATCGACTAACGAATTCTGCGCCATAAAGCAATCAACATCCAGACGGATAACACTAAACTGATCAACAAGGCAATACCCCAACCGAAAATACTATTGGTAAAAGGCAGCGGAACATTCATGCCAAAGAAACTGGTGACGATGGAAGGCACAGTCAATAAGAGGGACCAAACGGTCAAAAACTTCATGGTATCATTCAAGTTATTGTTTAATAGATTATTGTAGGTACCAGACAATTGTTCCAAAATTTGGAATGCCAGTTGGGTCATTTCCACTGCCTGTTTGGCTTCGATCAAGGCATCATCCAGTTGTTCCCGCTCATCATCATCCATCAAACGATAAATGGATAATGCTTTGATTTGCTCCAAGAGGACCGCATTTTGTTTCGTGGCAGACACTAAAAAAACCAGTCCAACTTCCAAATCAGACATTTGCAGTAAGTTTTTATTGGTTGTTTTTTCCCGTAGTCGCTGATTCAAGCGAATCCGCTCACTATTGACTTCTTCGACTAACGGAAAAAACGTGCCAGAAATCAAGAACAAGCTTTGAAACAAAAAATGAATGGGCGTTTGCAGCGGGTTTTGCAGGATCAAGCGCTCCATCATTGGAATCACATAACGGGTATTGTGGGATGCAAAAGTAAAGAGTTGCTTCCTTTTTAAAATAAACGTCATCGGGCTGGTCTCAAAATGATTTTCACGCTTTTCTTGCTGAGGTACATTGAAAACCAGCAGCAATGCTTCCTCTTCGGCATCATATTCGACCCGCGCGCGTTCGTTTTTATCTAAAGAGTACGTAAGCATCTCGTCAGACAAATGATATTGTTTTTGCAGTGCCATCACGCTTTTTGCGTCTTGTTGGTCGACTTGAATCCATTCATAGTTTCCGTCATAAAAGACATGTTTGTTTTCCACAATCCATCCTCCACTCTTGCTTTCTTCTATTATAAAAGAAAACAGCCAGAAGCCCAATCAAAGGACTTTCCTGGCTGTATTGGCTATTACTTATTTACGGGCGTCTTTCAAGGCCTCTTCCACCATCGTTAAAACGGCCTGTGCCGCTTGCGGGTCTTCGACAAAATTGAATTGATCGCCATCGATCTGGATCTTTGGACTCTCATTGTACTCTTCGTACCATTGATAGTAGCGTTTGTTCAACTCTTTGTAATAGTCGTATAACGAAGGATCAAAGGTCAACTGCTCATATTCCCGCCCACGTTTTTCAATACGCTCGAGCATCGTTTCAAAAGAAACGCGAATATGCACCAAAAGATCTGGATGCTTTTTGTGGGCTGCATACGGCAGCTCTTCTAACATATTGGCTAACAATTCATCATAGACTTTGACCTCGGTATCGGTCGCTCGCCCAAGGTCCGCATTTAAATGGAACAACAGTGAATCCTCATAAATGGAACGGTCCAGGACGTTATTGTCGTCTTTCATGGCTTGCTTGATACTTTCAAATCGTTTATTTAAGAAATAGATTTGCAGTAAAAACGCATATTTATTTGGATCTGCATAAAATAATGGTAACACTTCATTGTCATCGATCGATTCATAAAAGGCTTGACTGCCAAAATGATTGGCGATCAATGCGGTCAAACTTGATTTACCGGCACCAATCGTTCCTGCTAATACGATCACGCTCATATCCCCCAACTCACTCATCACTAAATATTGTATGTTGCCTTTGCGATATCAACTATACAACACTATATCTTGTGCCGTCAACTGAAACTTTTGAAGCACAGATCAAGAATTTTTTCAATAAAAGTTTAAAGATTTTTGCTTTTTTTTGAAATCTCATACGGAATGCTTAACGAAAGAGCCTTCTTCTAGTAAAATAGGAAAGGATCTTTAATTAAATTGTGTTTTTGTCAGGAGATAGTTACAATTGACTGACAAACGATAAATGAATCATGTGGGGTAAGCTCCCTAGAGAAATGAGGAAAATAATGTCAATTGGTACTGGCATAGCTACAGGAAAAATCATCTTAATGGGTGAACATTCGGTTGTTTACGGTGAACCAGCAATTGCTTTCCCTTTTGCGGGAGCAAAAGTACAAGTCGAGATCACAGCAAATGAAACAAGCACCTTGATTTCAAGTTACTATCACGGTCTGCTTGAAGAAGTCCCCAGCCACTTAAAAAATGTCAAAGACTTGCTGCATCGTCTGCAACAAGACTTCCACACGGGTCCTTTTGCAACCTCCATCGTCAGCACTATCCCTTCTGAACGGGGAATGGGTTCTAGCGCGGCGGTCGCTGTTGCACTGACTCGCGCTTTTTTTGATTGGATCAAAAAAGACTTTACAAAAGAAGAATTGATGACCTATGTCAACTTTTCTGAAAAAATCGCTCATGGCAATCCTAGCGGGATCGATGCTGCGGCAGCCAGTGGGACAGATGCCATTTACTTTATCAAAGGGCATCCCATCACTTCGTTTCCCCTCACGATCGACGGTTATTTGCTCGTCGCTGATACTGGAATCAAAGGGCAAACGAGAGAAGCAGTCAAAAGTGTCGCCCATCTTTTTGAAACCAGCAAGCAGCTGGCTAGTCAAGCAATCCAGCGTTTAGGGATCGAAACCAAAAAAGCTAAAGAGGCCATCATAGCCAATCAATTAGAAGTATTAGGTGAAAGCATGAACAACGCCCATCAGGCCCTGCAGCAGCTAGGGGTCAGCAATCAGCAACTGGATCAGTTGGTTTCCTTAGCGTTGGCACACGGTGCTTACGGGGCAAAGCTGACCGGCGGGGGCCGGGGCGGCTGTATGATCGCACTAACCAAAACGAAGGAACAGGCTGAGAATATCAGCCGTATTTTATTGTCCGATGGCGCTCGTGCGGCATGGATACAAGGATTAGGAGTTTATGAACATGTATAAGGGAAAGGCTCGCGCCTACACGAATATCGCATTGATCAAGTATTGGGGAAAACAAGATGAAACTTTCATTTTACCGATGAACAATAGTTTGTCCCTGACCCTCGATGCTTTTTACACAGAAACAACGGTGGCTTTTTCACCCGATTTTACGCAAGATCGCTTTACATTGGATGGCGTGGTTCAAACAGACGCTGCCACAAAAAAAGTTGCGGACTTTTTGGATCTGGTACGAAAAAAAGCGGACTGCCCGTGGTATGCCACGGTGGAAAGTCAAAATTTTGTTCCAACCGCTGCCGGACTTGCCTCTTCTGCCAGTGGATTAGCGGCATTGGCGGGTGCCTGTAGTGAAGCACTGGAATTAAACTTGTCGGAGCAAGAGTTATCCCGTTTGGCCCGTCGCGGTTCTGGTTCGGCGTGTCGGAGTATCTACGGCGGCTTTGCTGAATGGCATCAAGGCACCGATGAGACTTCTTTTGCCACGCAAGTGCCGTCGAATGGCTGGGAAGAAGAATTGAGTATGATCTTTATTTTGATCAACGCACAAGCCAAAGAAGTTTCCAGTCGTGAGGGGATGCGTCGAACCGTTGAAACCTCGAGTTTTTATCCGGGTTGGCTTACTGCCACCGCAACTGATCTCGTGAAAATGAAACAAGCGATTGCCGAGAAAGACTTTACTGCTTTAGGTGAAACGACCGAGGCCAACGCCTTGAAAATGCATGGAACGACCTTAGCCGCCGAACCACCTTTTACTTATTGGTCTTCTGAATCTTTACGAGCCATGGAATGTGTCCGAATGCTGCGAAAAAAAGGATTGGCTTGCTATTTCACGATGGATGCTGGTCCCAATGTCAAAGTTTTATGCCAAAAACAAGAAGAACAAACGATTTTACGTGAATTAAGTGCTCACTTTGCCTCAGAACAATTAGTAACTGCTCACGCGGGTAAAGGATTAGCCTTTTTACCGGTGGAAGAATCTTCTACCATCAACTAAGAAGCCATTAAGAAGCCATCGATTAGGAGTGTCGAAATGATTGAACTATCCGTTCCCGGAAAACTATTTATTGCTGGTGAATACGCCGTTGTCGAACCTGGTCATCCTGCAATCATCGTTGCCGTTGACCAATTTATTACAGTCAATGTGGAAGAGGCCCGTAAAAACGGCAGCATCCAGTCTGCCCAATACAGCGACCTGCCGATTCGCTGGACGCGTCGCAAAGGCGAATTAGTCTTAGACCATCGGGATAATCCTTTCCACTATATTTTGGCAGCCATTCGTCTGACGGAAAAATATGCCCAAGAAAAAGGCATCCCCCTTTCCTTTTACGATTTAAAAGTGACCAGTGAACTGGATAACTCGAATGGTCGCAAATATGGCCTCGGTTCCAGCGGTGCCGTGACTGTTGCCACGGTCAAAGCATTGAATCTGTACTATCAAATGGAAATGGATCGGTTGACCCAATTCAAAATTGCGGCTCTTGCCCATCTCGCTGTTCAAGGCAATGGGTCGTGCGGTGATATTGCGGCCTCTTGTTATGGCGGCTGGATCGCTTTTTCAACCTTCGATCACGACTGGGTCTTAGCCAAACAAAAGGACCATACCTTAACAGAATTGATTGCTTTCGATTGGCCAGGATTATCGATCCGTCCCTTGACGGTTCCGAAATCGCTTCGACTATTGATTGGTTGGACAGGCTCTCCTGCCTCTACTTCTGATTTAGTGGATCAAGTCTATCAATCCAAAGAAGAAAAAGAAAACGCCTATGCCGCCTTTTTAGCAGCCAGCAAAGACTGCGTCAATCGATTGATCGACGGCTTTTTAAATGAAGACAGTCGCACGATCAAAAAAATGATCACGGAAAATCGAAAGCTCCTGCGGGAGTTGTCTGCACTAACTGGTGTACCGATTGAAACCCCCGCACTTAAAAAGCTTTGTGATCTAGCAGAAAATTATTGTGGCGCAGCCAAATCTTCTGGTGCCGGCGGTGGCGATTGTGGCATCGTGATCGTTGACCAGAAAACCGGTATTTTACCATTGATGAGTGCGTGGGAAAAAGCCGAGATCACCCCATTGCCGCTGCATGTTTACCATTACCGGGAGGACCTATCATGAATCGAAAAGATGAACATGTTTCCTTAGCAAAAGCGTTCCATAAAGAACACAGCAACGATTTTGATGCAGTTCGCTTGGTCCACCAGTCCTTTCCGCAAATTGACGTGGCTGATGTGTCAATTACGACGACTGTCTTTGACCGCTCATTTTCCAGCCCTTTTTTCATCAATGCCATGACAGGCGGCAGTGAAAAAACCTTAAAAATCAATCAAGAGTTAGCAGAGATCGCGCAAGCCTGTGACTTGATGATGGCAACCGGCTCCGTTTCGGCTGCCTTAAAAGACCCAAGTGTCGCCGATTCTTTCCGTATCGTCCGTAAAGCCAATCCTGACGGCTTCTTATTAGCCAATATTGGTGCGGGCAGTCCCGTTGAAAATGCACAACGGGCAGTAGAACTGTTTGGCGCCGACGCCTTGCAGATCCATCTTAATGCACCACAAGAATTAGTGATGCCCGAAGGCGATCGTCAATTTAGCCAATGGCTGTCCTTATTGGAAAAAACGGTTGCTTCCGTTGCCGTTCCGGTTGTCGTCAAAGAAGTCGGCTTTGGGATGTCTCGTGAAACGATTCAGCAGTTACTGGCGATCGGCGTACAAACGATTGATGTTGCTGGCAGCGGCGGCACAAGTTTTACTCAAATCGAAAATGCTCGTCGAAAAAAACGTGAATTGGCGTATTTAGACACCTTTGGTCAATCCACCGTGATTTCCTTGCTGGAAGCAAATGAGATCCAACAGCCCTTTACCCGCATCGCTTCAGGCGGCGTTCGGGATGCTTACGATATCTTCAAAGCACTTTGCCTTGGTGCGGATAGTGTAGGACTATCCGCCACGATCCTCGTGCTGCTTTTGTCAAAAGGCAAAGAAGAAACGATCGCCACCTTGCAATCATGGAAGGAACAGCTACAGCTGCTCTACACTATGGCAGGACAGACAAGTACCAAAGACCTCACCAAGATCCAGCTGATTTTTTCTGGTGCTGTCAAAGAGTGGTGTGAAGCACGTCAGATTCCCTTAGCAAAGTATAGTTTGCGTTAACCGATCCAGTCGCTGACTACCACATCGAACAAGCAAAAGCAGTACAATTCGTTTTTTATTGTACTGCTTTTTTTGTGTTCTTTTTTCTATAATAGTGAGTTTCCATTTATCATTTGGATAGTAGCGTTATTTAATCGCTACTTGATAATCACTTTCATTATCAGGTACGTTGTTTTTTTACCATCTTGTTTTCGAATGTGCTATGCTCAAGTTGAGGGAGGAACAATCGATTGTTTCTTGAGAAAAGGATCGGTTTTTTCATTCATAGACTACATTCAAAAGGAGGCGTTTCTTATGAGTAAATCCGAATCGTCGGCTGTTTTTTCAACGATTGCTTGTTTGCTATTGATGGCAACTGGCTTTCTTATGGCATCTTTTTCCATTCCTTATAGCTTTGTCCCTTATCTGTTAGCGATTCTTGCCGGGGGTTGGAAACAAACCTGGGAAGGCACGCAAGAATTGGTGCACGACAAACGGTTGAACGTCGATCTACTGATGGCGTTAGCCGCCATTGGTGCCTGTATCATTGGGCATTGGTTTGAAGGGGCGATGCTGACCTTTATCTTTTGTTTGAGCGGTGCCCTTGAGGAATATACGACCAACAAAAGTACGCGAGAAATTAGTTCATTAATGGCACTGCAACCAACGACTGCCTTAAAAATGATTGAATCTGGGGAGCTCGTCGAAGTACCAGTCGAAGCCCTTCAGTTAAAAGATACGATTATGGTGGCAAAAGGCAGTGCGATCCCGATCGACGGTATCGTGATCCAAGGAACCAGCAGTGTTGATGAGGCGGCCATCAGTGGCGAATCCATTCCTGTCGAGAAACGTTTAGGCAGTGAAGTCTTTGGGGGAACCATCAACCTTGGGCAGCCATTGTACATTGAAGTTACTCAAACGAGTGAAAACACCCGCTTTGCAAAAATCATTCAATTGGTGGAAGAAGCGCAGCAAATGCCAAGTCAAACGGCGACCCTGATCGAAAAAATCGAACGGATCTATGTGCCGATCGTCCTGATCGCCGTCCCACTAATGATCGTTTTGTGTACGTTTTTCACGAATTGGGGGTTCCAAGAAAGTTTTTATCGTGGCATGGTCTTACTAGTAGTGGCATCCCCTTGTGCCTTAGTCGCCTCTGCTACTCCTGCGACGTTAGCAGCCATTTCTCACGCTGCTCGTTTGGGCGTTTTATGCAAAGGCGGACAAGCCTTGGATGCCTTTGCCAATGTCAAAGCGATCGCTTTTGACAAAACCGGAACGCTGACTCGAGGCAAACCTGCTGTCACTGATGTTCATCTATTGCTGGATGAACCGTTTATCCCCCAACTGATTGTTGGGATGGAAAAACAATCAAATCACCCATTGGCTGAAGCGATCTTGGCGTATTTCCACGATGAAAGACCATTGGAATTAGCAGTGGAAGAACAAGCGGGGGTCGGTCTAGCCACCACTTACCAAGCTGCCCATTGGACGATTGGAAAAGAAGTCGATCTAACCTCTGTTGCTGTCAGTGAACAAACCCGCATCCAAGAATTGAAAGCAGCCGGAAAAACCTTGATTTATATCAATCGTGACCGTGTATTAGCAGGGTATTTAGCACTATTGGATCAGCCCCGTCCTGAAGCTCGTGAGAGTCTTGCCTACTTCAATAAGCAAGGAATTCACACGACGATGCTGACGGGTGATCATTTAGGTACTGCCAAAGTGATCGCCGCAGCAATCGGCTTGTCTGACTACGAAAGTGATTGCCTGCCTGATGAGAAAACCACTCGGATCAAAGAAATGAAAGAAACCTACCAAATCAATGCGATGGTCGGTGATGGGATCAATGATGCCCCCGCCTTAGCGACCGCAAGTGTAGGGATCGCGATGGGCGAAGGAACAGATGTCGCAATGGATGTGGCGGAGATCGTCTTGATGAAAAATGATTTGCTGCGTTTGGTCGACAGTCACCGTTTGGCTAAGAAATTACAGCGGATCATCAAACAAAACATCGTCTTTTCTATCAGTGTCATCTTGTTGCTGATCGCTTCAAACTTCCTTGAATTTCTCACGCTACCTCTAGGGGTCGTGGGTCATGAAGGAAGCACGATCTTAGTTATCTTAAACGGGTTGCGTATGCTTTTGCCATTACACAAAGAAACACCCCAGCAAGCCAAACCAACCCGCAAAGATTGCGATGATTGTGTCTTGTATCAACAGTCTTTGCATACGTGACCACTATTTGCACTAGCAAAAACGCCCATTGTTGGCACTTCACTAGAAGTCCATCAACGGGCGTTTTGCTGTTTTTTCTACTTATGCTTGATTGGCAAGTTGTTCCGTGTAGAGTTTGCCATCGTACATCTTAAAGAATGGATAATAGCAGAGAATGGAAACCCCTAAGTTGATCAAAGCGATCAGGATGGCTCGGAAATCACCGCCGGTTCCTAAAAACGCCCCTATGCCCACCGGTGAAATCCAGGGAATTCCCGTAATGACTTTATCGACAAAGCCAAACGAGCTAGCAAAGTAAGCAATCGTCACGTTGATCAAAGGTGTTACGATAAAGGGGATGATCAAATACGGATTGTAGACGATCGGTGCCCCGAAGATCACTGGTTCATTGATGTTAAAAAGCCCCGGTAAGATCGCTGCTTTTCCTAAGACTTTGAGCTGTTGTGATTTTGCCACAAACAGCATCAATAAAACCAATCCAAGTGTACTTCCTGCGCCACCCATAAAAATATACATGTTCACAAAATCCCCAGCAAAAATATTATTGGCACCATCGATATTTTCAGTTAGAGCCACCAATAGGATGGGATTGATGAAACTATTTTTTATAACTGCCGTCCCATGAACCCCCACTGCCCATAAGAGATGGATAAGGAGCATAATCACGATGATTCCTAACCACGAACCCGTCAACTCCTTCACGAATTCAAATGGTTTGGATAGCAATCCGTGAAGATCCGTGTGGAAAACCGCCAGTACTCCATTGATCGCCACCATCAAAAAGGCAATCAAAATCGCTGGGATCAATGACGCAAATGCTTTGCTGACTCCATCAGGAACCCCTTCAGGCATCTGGATGGTGATCTTTCTTTTTACACAAAAACGATAGACTGACGTAGCAAGTACTGCAGTGATAATCCCGATGAAGATCCCTACTCCACTGAAGCGAGTGATCCAACCGCCTAAAGCGACCCCATTATAAACAATGGCGGTTTCGCTCTCTGACTGCAGCAATTGTGCCGCACCATCTGTGATATCGACTTGGACGATCGTCATTAAAAAGGCAAACAAACTTAATAACGCCCCTACAAAACTGCTCATAGTCAAATGCTCTTCTTTATGATAGATCTCAGTTAAATAATACCCTGTTGCTAAACAATAAAAAACAGCAATCGAGCCAACAGACATGGTAGTTACGACACTATAAAGCGGTGAAAATCGTAAAATCGTTTGTTCGAAAAAGCCAGCCAGTGGTGGAATGATTTGTGGTAAATTATTGATGATTAAAAAAATCGATCCGACGATCGTAAAAGGGACCGTAATGATCCCAGCTTGCATGATTGCGCGAATAAAGCGTAAATTCGCCAACTTATTCAATGGCGGCATCAAACGCGTTTCTAAAAAGGTAAAAACACTTGTCATCATTACTCCTCCAACGAAGGGATCGCCCCTTCTTCAATCAGCTTTTGATACCAATAAAAGCTGTCTTTTCTCACTCGTTTTTGTTCTTTTTCCTCTGCATCATTGCGATCTACGTAAATAAAACCATACCGTTTTCGAATCCCTTCATGCACACTAATCAAATCAATGGCAGACCACGGGCTATATCCGATCAGATCCACCCCAGCATTGATCGCGGCTAAGCATTGATTGATATGCTGCGACAAATAATCGATACGGTACGGATCATGAACCGCGCCATCTGCTTCTAGATGGTCTTCGGCCCCTAAGCCGTTTTCAGTAATGATGATCGGCAAGTGGTAACGATCATAAAGTGTTTGCAACGTCGTTTTCAGTCCCAAGGGATCGATGGTCCAATTGAAGGCATTTTTCTTCAAGAACGTATTGGTGAACCCTTTGTAAAAACCACGCTCCATAATGTCTTCACTTTGCTGATCACTGATGCCGTTTTTCATGTCCCCAGCTTCCGTCGGCTGCTCCACTGTCACCGTGGTGTAGAAGTTCATTGCGACAAAGTCAGGCAGAGCCCGTTTCATCAACACCTCATCTTCCGGACCAAAGTCAATCGTGAGGCCGTTTTGGTTCAAATAATCTTGAAAGACCGTATTGTAACGACCGAAGCAGGCGAAATCAAGGTACGCCCAGTTCCGGACACTGTTGAAATACAGCGCCGCTTGGTTGTCTTCTGGTCGACTAGTCGCCGCATAGACCAACGAAATATTCGGCACCGGTCCGATTTTGCCATTCGGTACGATTTCATGACACGCTTCGAAAGCATATTTTTCAGCGATCATCAGGTGATGAAATTGCTGGTATTTTTCTGATAATGGAATCTTTTTCCCTAATATTTTTTGATCCACCAACAGCATGATATTTGGTTCATTGATCGTCAGCCAGTGCGTCACTCGATCCCCATAGGCTGTAAACAGCGTTTTGGCGTATGCGGCAAATGCCTCAACGGTGCTGCGTTTTGTCCAGCCGCCTTCGTCTTCCAATGCTTGCGGCAAGTCAAAATGGTTCAACGTTACAAAGGGCTGAATGCCGTGTTTCAGCAATTCATCAATGACATCGCTGTAATGATCCAATCCTTTTTGATTAATAGTACCGCGCCCTTCTGGAAAAATTCGCGACCAAGCGATCGAAAAACGGAAAATTTTGATCCCCATTTCTGCTAACAAGGCGATATCCTCTTTGTACTGGTGGTAATGGTCGACAGCCACAGTAAAATCCGCGATCTTGTGGTTGTCTCTTGGACGAGTATCTTGGACACTCAGTCCCTTGCCATCGGTTTGATACGCTCCTTCGGTTTGGTGAGCGGAAATCGATGCTCCCCCAAAAAAATCAGTTGGAAATGTTTGTTTCATATCGTACTCCTTATCCTAAATAAGATGCGTTTAACATCTTAGAATTATTGCTTGCATGGCAAAGACAATATTCTGAATTATCTCTTATTTTTCGCACTAAAGCAAAAAATAACTCCTGTCAAGTAAGACCCTTTTGAAGATGTGCTACTTAGACAAAAAAAAAGCAAAGTCTAGTTTCCTAGACTTTGCTTTTCAATGCGATAATTTAGAAATAGCAGCTTATTTTTGCTCTGCTTTATCTTCGTTCAATAGTGCTTTTCTTGAAAGGTTCACACGGCCTTGTTTGTCGATTTCTGTGACCTTCACTAAGATTTCGTCGCCTTCTTTGACAACGTCTTCTACTTTGTTGACCCGTTCGTTCGCAAGTTGTGAAATGTGAACTAAGCCGTCTTTGCCTTTGATCAAGTTGACAAACGCACCGAATTTTTCAACACGGACAACTTTCCCAAGGTACACTTCGCCAACTTTTACTTCTTTCGTCAATTCTTCAATGATCTTGATAGCTTTTTGGATCATTTCTGCATCAGCAGAAGCAATCGAAACTTTTCCGTCTTGATCAATATCGATTTTCACGCCAGTTTCATCAATGATGCCATTGATGGTGTCGCCGCCTTTACCGATTACATCTTTGATCTTCGCAGGATCGATTTGGATCATTTCGATCTTCGGTGCGTATTGGCTTAACTCTTCACGAGGAGCAGCCAATGTTGATGTCAATTCATTTAAGATTTCCATCCGTGCTTTTTTCGCTTGATCTAATGCTTCTGTCAAGATTTGTTCAGTGATTCCTTGAATCTTGATATCCATTTGTAACGCAGTGATCCCATCTTTGGTTCCAGCAACTTTAAAGTCCATATCGCCAAGGTGATCTTCTAAGCCTTGAATATCAGTTAAGATCGTGTAGTTTTCACCATCAGATACAAGTCCCATTGCGATACCTGCAACTGGTGCTTTGATTGGCACCCCTGCATCCATCAATGCTAAGGTTCCTGCACAGATACTTGCTTGAGAAGAAGAACCATTTGATTCTAATACTTCTGCAACGAGACGGATTGTGTAAGGGAAGTCTGTTTCATCAGGAATCACTTGTGCTAAGGCACGTTCGCCTAATGCACCATGACCGATTTCACGACGTCCTGGTGAGCCGGCACGACCAGTCGAACCAACAGAAAATTGAGGGAAGTTGTAATGGTGGATGAATCGTTTTGATTCTTCAACCCCTAATCCATCAATGATTTGGTGTTCGCCTAAAGGTGCTAATGTACAAGCAGACAATGCTTGGGTTTGTCCCCGAGTAAATAGACCAGAACCATGAACACGTGGCAATAAGCCAACTTCTGATGCCAATGGACGGATTTCGTCTAATTGACGGCCATCCGGACGAATCTTGTCGATGGTGATCAATTCGCGAACCACATCTTTTTCAAGATCTTCCGCGATTTGTTTCACTTCTTTCAAGAATTGTGCTTCCTCTTCATGTCCAGCAAATTTTTCTGCATACACTTCTTTCACTGTGTCTTTGACTTTATCGATCTCGTCTTCACGAGCCAATTTTTCTTCAGTCATAACAGCAGTTTTCATTGTTTGGTAGTAGCCGTCGAAAATTTCTTTTTTCAAGTCAGCATCTACTTGTAACAATTTGACTTCCATTTTTGGTTTACCCACAGCTGCGACAACTTCTTCTTGGAAGGCAACCAATTCTTGGATAGCATCAAAACCGAATAATAACGCACCTAACATGTCTTCTTCAGAAACTTCCTTCGCGCCTGATTCAACCATGTTGATAGCTTTTTTCGTTCCAGCTACTGTCAATTCGATATCAGTTTGTTCTGCTTGTTCTACTGTTGGATTCAAGACGTACTCACCATTGACCCGACCAACATCAACACCAGCGATCGGTCCGTCAAACGGGATATCTGAAATAGACAATGCTAAAGAAGAACCTAACATTGCCGCCATTGCTGGCGTACAATCTTGTTCAACACTCATTACGATGTTTGTTACTTGTACTTCGTTACGGAAACCTTCCGCAAACATTGGACGGATCGGACGATCGATCAAGCGGGCAGTCAAGGTTGCTTCCGTACTTGGACGTCCTTCCCGTTTGATAAAGCCACCAGGTACTTTCCCTACGGCATACATTTTTTCTTCGTAATTGATTGTTAATGGGAAAAAGTCGGTATCTTTTGCTTCCTTAGATGCAACCGCTGCGCTTAGGACAACCGTATCGCCATAACGAACCAATACAGCTCCGTTTGCTTGTTTGGCTAATTGGCCAACTTCTACTTCTAATGGGCGGCCGCCCCAAGTTGTTTTGAATACTTGTTTTTCTGTCATGTTCTGCTCCTTTTCATCGGATCCCAGCAAGTCACTACTAAACAAATGAAAAAATCGGAATGTCGTTCCGCTGCTTTCATTTGGTTAGTAGGATGCTGCTTACAAGGACCCAAAATTCTTTTTAGCTGCGCTTTTTGATTCACCAGTCAAAAGGCCGCTCTTTCGGTGTTTCA
>Ga0153985_1000173_pt1 | contig 19706 bp, 16 predicted proteins | sample TSGA069MetaG_FD_104715 | JGI IMG/M metagenome (GOLD analysis project Ga0153985, IMG submission 104715) | Attine ant fungus gardens microbial communities from Georgia, USA - TSGA069 MetaG | ecosystem: Host-associated > Fungi > Mycelium > Unclassified | place: USA: Georgia, Alexander Wildlife...
GGTGGAAAATCCATAAAAAGGGTTGTATACTGAGGACAGTTTTAAAAGAGAGGACCAATTGCTCATGTTAGAAATGAATAATGCCTTCAATATCAGCATTTTAGCTAGCGGAAGTACAGGGAATTCGTTGTACTTAGAGAGTCCGCAAAAACGAATCTTGATCGATGCTGGGTTGAGTGGAAAAAAAATCACTTCGCTGCTAGCAGAGGTCGATCGAAAACCTGATGATTTAGATGCGATTTTAGTTACCCACGAACACCGCGACCATATCCATGGCGTCGGAGTTCTTGCGCGAAAATATAAGCTGCCTGTTTATGCCAACGAAAAAACTTGGGAAGCGATGGCTCCTTTAATCGGAAAAGTTGACGTGGAGCAGAAGCATATTTTTGAAATGGGAAAGGTCTTAACTTTTGGTGATTTAGATATTGAAAGTTTTGGAGTCTCCCATGATGCGGCGGCACCGCAATTCTATCGCTTTTACAAAGATGGTCATTCTTTCGTGATGTTGACAGATACAGGTTATGCAAGCGAACACGTGCGAGGAACGATTCGAGATGCTGATGCCTACTTAGTTGAAAGTAATCATGACTTGGAAATGCTTCGGATGGGGGCGTACCCTTGGAGCTTGAAACAGCGAATCTTAGGCGACCGTGGCCATCTATCAAATGACGATGGTGCATTAGTCATGACAGATATTCTTGGGGATCGAACGAAACGTATTTATTTGGGACACTTGAGTAGAGAGAATAATATGAAAGAGTTGGCCCATATGACAATGGAAGAAACATTAACCCGTTATGATCTCGGGGTGAACCATCAGTTTCAAATTTTTGATACCGATCCGGATAGTGCAACTGAATTATTTGCAATTTAAAAATGACAAGTCTGCTTTTTTGCAGGCTTGTCATTTTTCATTTTTAACATGAACGAGCGGTGTTTTGTAAGGCAGATACTAGAAGAGTCGTTTCATTTCGTAATTTAAAAAGGAGTGCTTATTCTAAAGCAATGGCAGAATACTTTAGCTATAGACACTAAAATGTTGATTCAAGTGTCGCGGTTCGATAACTTCATCGATTAAAGCAATCGCATAATCTGCCATGCTAATCTCGCTTTTTCCTTTCGCATTCTTTTGCAGTTGGTCATCGCTTAGTTTGTAGTGGCCGGTACGTTTACCATCTGGCACAAAATTTGCGGCCGGACTTAAGTAGGTCCAGTTTAATTGCTGAGCTGCTTTCAATTCTAGAAATGCTTGATACATGTTATAAGCGGTTGGATAGTAGACAGCTTTCGGATCGGATAGATCAATCATGCGATGATCTTTATCAATAAATAAAGACGAGGCGCCTCCGACGATGATCAAGCGAGTGTCGGTACCATGCAAAATAGTGCTGAGATGTTTTAAAGAAGTTTTATGCAATTCTTCTTGTCCAACTGGAGGACGAAAAGCATCGATCACTACGTCAAAAAAATCCACATCATTTTTTGTAAGCTCAAATAAATCTTTGACTAGAATCGGTACCTTTACTTTAAGTTTTTCTGGGTGACGAACAATTGCTGTGACAGCTAAATTACGATTCAATGCTTCTTCTAAAATCAATGAGCCGGCGTTTCCGGTGGCACCAATAATAGCTACTTTCATTAAAAAACCTCCTTAGACTATTCTTACTTATAGTCTAAGGAGGTTTTTATAAAATAGCAAAAGATTCGTGTTAGCTTTTTAAGACTGAAGTGCTAATTGTGTAAGTATCACTAGGAGATTCATGCCAACATGAGTAATCATGGAGGTCCAAATACGTCCGCTATAACGATACATTCCACAGAATAAGAAACCAAGGCCAGCGTACAATAAATAATGTCCGTCGTTATGAGCGAAGGCAAAAAGTACGGAACTTAAAAGCGCAGGCAGGAAGAACCCGAATCTTTTTTCTAATGAACCAAAGATCGCCCGCCGAAAAACAAATTCTTCCATGATCGGTCCAGCAATCGTCGTTGCTAAAATAAAAATCATATTGTTCATGATTAACTGGACAATATTTTGCGTATTTTGTGAAGTAACAGATTGACCTAATAAGCGTTGCTCAATTTGTAAAATAACCATCTGCAGCAATAAAGATGCCGGAATGCCAATAACGCCAATCAAAATAGTGATCAGAAAGTTTTTCTGCCGTTTTTCTAATCCGAAGGTCTGAGATTTGAAACGATAAAAAATCATTAATACAGCACCAAGAAAATACGCCAGCGTTGTTAGTTGAATAATTTGTGATTGATCAGCTTGGAAGAGGCGTAGAAAGACAATTGGTGAGAACAGAACTATTCCATAAGTAAAGATCGTAATAAAGCTATATTTTTTTTCACTCATTATTTTTCCTTCCTAAACATTTATTGTCCCCAAGTATAACATATCTTACTTAAAAACTTAGTGAAAGAAAAATTCAAAAAAGCAATCGAAGGACTTGCAAAAAGAAACAAAAATGGTATGATAAGAATTGTGAGTTAGCACTCTATAACTAAGAGTGCTAACGACTTGAAAATTCATTACTAGTTGGAGGGATTTATTGTGTTAAAACCATTAGGTGATCGTGTCATTCTTGAAGTAACTCAAGAAGAAGAAAAAACAGTTGGAGGGCTAGTCTTAGCTTCTGCTGCCAAAGAGAAACCCCAAACAGCGAAAATTGTGGCTGTTGGTGAAGGCAATGTGTTGGAAAACGGTCAAAAAAGTCCAATGCCAGTAGCTGTTGGTGATACGGTAATGTTTGAAAAATATGCTGGTACAGAAGTGAAATATGAAGGCAGTGAATATTTGATTATCGCTGCAAAAGATATTATGGCAATCGTTGAATAAAAAATAATGAGGTGAAAGAATTATGGCAAAAGATATTAAATTTTCTGAAGATGCACGTGCGGCAATGCTCCGCGGTGTGGACAAATTAGCTGATACTGTAAAAGTAACATTAGGACCAAAAGGACGTAATGTTGTTTTAGAAAAATCTTATGGTTCTCCATTGATTACAAATGACGGTGTTACGATCGCAAAAGACATCGAATTAGATGATCATTTCGAAAATATGGGAGCAAAACTTGTTTCTGAAGTAGCTTCTAAAACAAATGATATTGCTGGAGATGGTACAACAACTGCGACAGTTCTTACTCAAGCAATTGTTCGCGAAGGATTGAAGAATGTAACTGCTGGCGCAAACCCAATGGGTATTCGTCGCGGGATTGAACTAGCGACAAAAACTGCTGTAGAAGAACTACACAGTATTTCTAAAGTTGTCGATTCTAAAGATGCGATTGCGCAAGTAGCTGCTGTTTCTTCTGGCAGTGAAGAAGTCGGTAAATTAATAGCTGAAGCAATGGAAAAAGTTGGTAATGACGGAGTTATCACAATTGAAGAATCAAAAGGGATCGACACTGAATTAGACGTAGTCGAAGGGATGCAATTCGATCGCGGCTATTTGTCTCAATACATGGTAACGGATAATGACAAAATGGAAGCTGCTTTAGAAAATCCATATATCTTGATTACTGACAAGAAAATTTCTAATATTCAAGATATCTTGCCATTGTTAGAACAAGTCTTGCAGCAATCTCGTTCATTGCTGATCATCGCTGATGATGTAGACGGTGAAGCATTACCAACACTAGTTTTAAACAAAATTCGTGGAACATTCAATGTTGTAGCTGTTAAGGCTCCTGGTTTTGGTGATCGTCGCAAAGCAATGCTTGAAGATATCGCTGTCTTAGCTGGCGCTACTGTAATCACAGAAGATCTTGGTTTAGATCTTAAAGAAGCAACGATCGAAAACTTAGGTACTGCTGGAAAAGTTGTTGTAGATAAAGACAACACTACGATTGTTGAGGGTGCTGGCGACAAAGCAGCTTTAACTGACCGTGTTGAAATGATCAAACGCCAAATTGGTGAAACAACTTCTGATTTTGACCGCGAGAAATTACAAGAACGTTTAGCCAAACTTGCTGGTGGAGTGGCTGTAGTTAAAGTAGGTGCAGCTACTGAAACAGAATTGAAAGAATTGAAATTACGCATTGAAGATGCTTTGAATTCAACACGCGCTGCTGTTGAAGAAGGGATCGTTTCTGGTGGTGGTACAGCATTAGTAAACGTGATCAAGAAAGTTTCTGAGTTAGATTCTGAAGGCGACGTGGCTACAGGGATCAAGATCGTCGTACGTGCATTAGAAGAGCCTGTTCGTCAAATTGCAGAAAATGCTGGTTTTGAAGGTTCAGTTGTCATTGATAAGCTAAAAAATGCAGATCATGGTACTGGTTTCAATGCAGCATCTGGCGAATATGTAAACATGATTGATGCAGGAATCGTTGACCCAACTAAAGTAACTCGTTCAGCTTTACAAAATGCAGCATCTGTTTCTGCATTACTATTAACAACTGAAGCAGTAGTTGCTGATAAGCCTGTTGAAGGTGGAGCTGCGGCAGCACCTGCAATGGATCCATCAATGATGGGCGGCATGATGTAATATAGAAGAATTTTCTATACTACTTGCGAAACAATTTAAGTTTGAGGACCGTGATTTAATATCACGGTCCTTTTTTTGTATTCGTAGAAGATGTAGGAAATTAGTATCAATAAAAAAAATTTATTGATTCCATGAAAATAAACTATTGGAATTTATCAATTAAATTTCTTACAATGAGCGTAAGAAGGAAGCGCATTCCTTGTTCATAAATTATCAAAGAAATGATTCGATACAAATGAAACAACAGGCTTAAGTATGGAGCATAAGAATACTGGAAAACCGATACACGTTTAGCCATTCATGTGAAGTTTGTTACATATCAAAAGAGTTGGATGAATAATGCGTTTATTTTGAAAGGAGAACCATATGTTAAGAAATTTATTTGATGAGATTCCATTAGCATCCGGAGCAAGTTTTAAGAATCGTTTGTTTATGTCGCCGATGACGACTCAATCGGCCTTTTATGATGGAGAAATCACACAGCAGATTATTGATTATTATGCATTTCGCTCTGGCGATGCAGCAGCAGTTATTGTAGAAAGCTGCTTCATTGAAGACAAAGGACGTGGATTTCCAGGTGCATTAGGTGTTGATACAGATAAAAAAGTTGCTGGGTTGACCGAATTAGCAGCAGCAATCAAATCAAAAGGTTCAAAAGCAATCATGCAGATCTATCATGCAGGCCGGATGGCATGGCCGGAAATCAACGGGGGAGCAACGCCTATTTCTGCGAGCCCAGTTGCAGCATTACGACCAAATGCACCTGTCCCTCGTGAGATGACAGAAGAACAGATTCTGGAAATGATTACAATGTTTGGTGATGCGACCCGTCGAGCAATTGAAGCTGGATTTGATGGTGTAGAAATTCATGGTGCGAATACTTTTATTTTACAACAGTTCTTTTCTCCTCACTCTAATCGTAGAGAAGATCAATGGGGCGGCAGTCGTGAAAAACGTGCGAAGTTCCCATTAGAGGTCATGAAAGAGGTTCAACGAGTAGTCAAAGAACAACAGGCTGAAAATTTTATTATCGGTTATCGTTTCTCGCCAGAAGAGTTAGAAGAACCAGGAATTCATTATGAAGACACAATGTATTTGTTGAATACGCTTGCAGAGTTGCAGCCAGATTATTTCCATTTTTCAATGGGTGCTTATACACGGCCGTCAATCGTTGATTCGGATGATCCCGAACCATTGATAACTAAATATTTAGCGCAACGCTCACCTGCATTGGCACAAATTCCGATTATGGGTGTTGGCTCGATTTTGCAAAGAGAAGATGCAGAGGATGCATTAAAATTGGGATACGATCTATTAGCTGTTGGTAAAGGTTTCTTGATTGAACCAAACTGGGTAAACATGATCAAAGATGGTAAAGAAATCATTGATTATGCCCATGTCAATGCACAGCAAAAATTATTGATTCCAACGCCGCTTTGGGACTTCATGGCATACATGGTCATCGACCCAGAAGAAGAGAAACGTAAACATGAGCGATTAAAAGAATTGCAAAAAGTGAAATTGACTTTCAAACCTGGAACATATACCGTTGAAGCCAAAGGGCACAACAGCGAACTTGCAATGAATGTAACTTTTTCAGAAGAACGCATTGAAAAAATTGAGGCGGATCAAAGCAATGAGTCAGAGGGATTATCAGATCAAGTGTTTATCCGTTTACCGCAGCAAATCATTGATGGTCAAACGTTAAATGTAGATGTAATCTCAGGCGCTTCGGCTTCTAGTCAAGGTTTGATTGATGGTGTGGCTGAAGCCGTTGAAATGGCTGGTGCTAGTTCAGAGGTCTTGATGGCTAGACCAAAACCAGTTGTTCAATGGTCAAAAGAGGTCATTGAAGAAGAGGCAGATGTTGTAATTGTTGGTTCTGGAGCTGCGGGAATCTCTGCGGCATTACGAGCAGACCAAATGGGGTTAAAAACGATTTTGCTTGAAAAATTGAGTTTTGTCGGCGGTGCTATTTCTATCAGTGGCGGAAATCAAGTAGTTACGGGATCAAAACTGCAAGCGGCAGCAGGAGTTTGTGATGACAGCGCTGAATGTATGGTGGAAGATTTCTTAGCTAACGGCAGCGGCCTAAATGTTCCTGAACTCCTAACAGCGCTGGCTGAAAATGTTGGAGAAACCACTGATTGGGTTCACGAATATATGGGCGTTGACTATGACATGGAGAACGGTTTGCACACCTTAGCGGAATATCGTAAAAATCGTGAACTGGCTTATGAAGATGGTGGGCATGGCTTCGCCGCGAGTGCTAGAAAAGCGTTAGAGAGAAGCAATGTGATAAGCTATCTGCAAACGAAAGCCGAAAGTCTACTAACAGACGGCAATGGGAAAGTAACTGGTTTAACTGCTGTAGAGGATACTGGAAAACGACATAATATCCATTCACAGGCTGTGATTTTAACGACTGGCGGTTATGGAAACAATCCGAATCTGTTGAGTCATGAGTTAAACAATATCTTGTTCTATGGAACGAAATCATCGACTGGTGATGGAATAATGATGACGACAACACCAGAGTTGAATGCAGCAACACGTATGATGGAATATGGAAAAATATATCCAAATGGTTTGGAAGTTTCACAAGGTTATGCAAAATCAACGATCGGCGGAAATATCGAAGTCTTAAAACGCAATGGCTTGTTAGTAAATACTGTTGGAAAACGAGTTATCAATGAGCGAGCAAGTAACAAAGAAATTTTAGAAGTGCTTTTACAACAAGATCCACAAATGCTGTTCTTATTGATGGATGCTGAGCGTTTTGAAATATTTGCTGAAGCGGTTGAAGAAGGCGGTATTACACGAGAAGACTTAGCTCGATGGATCGAAAATGAAGATGAGACACCTCAGATTTTCCAAGCGGATACATTAACTGAACTAGCTGAAAAAGCTGGCATGTCTAGTGAAAGTTTAGTCGATACAGTCGCTCGCTATAATGGCTGGGTAGAAAAACAAAATGATGAAGATTTTGGTCGTCAATTAGAGTTTCTACAGGAAAAAGTTGGTGACGGTCCTTATTATATGATCGAACAAAAGCCGCGTTTTGCGACCACGATGGGTGGTTTAGTCGCAAATGGCGAAATGCAAGTCTTAAATCGTAATGATCAAGCGATTGAAGGTCTTTATGCTGCTGGCGAGTTAGTCGGTGGTGTAATGGGAAGTGATTCGCCTTCAGGAGCGAATAACGCATGGGCGTTAACTTCTGGTAAATTAGCGGCGGAAAGTGTCCAAAAAACAGTTCAAGTAGAATATGTGATGCAATAGAAAGTGATCCTGAGGCAAGCGCCTTAGGATTTTTTCTTTTTTTAAAATTTTTTTTATTCCTTAAAAAAACGTTTCCTCCATATGTTAAAATAATCCTTGATAAGAAAATAAATGGGTCGTATAGACTAAAATACATAGAATAGGAGAATGTTGAATGAAATTAATAGAAACACCATTAAATAGTAATGTTAACTTAGAAACACTATATCCTAATCTAACTAAGTACTTCTTTGATAAGCGTCAGGCTGTGAAACTGCTTAAGTTGTATGCTTATGATCGTACAAAGATTATCTATGCTGATCGTTATGACACGATTGATCTATTATTATTAAATCGCAAACGTAAAATCAGTCACAAGGAAGTGGATACAATTATTCATCGTCTGCTGAAAGTGGATCGTGAAGATGTTATCGTGAATGTCGGCTATAAAAAGCAAATCATGGACGCAGGCTTGCGGCCTAAAGAGGATTATAAAGATATCATCGCGATAGAATACAAAGTGCCGAAGGATTAAACTTTTAAAGAAAGACATCATGTCTTTCTTTTTTTTTAGGATTTACAGTGTGGATTCACTACTTAACTGGGATAGCAGATATACTAATTATCACTGAGTTTTACCATAAAATTTCTTGTATTGACGGGGAGCAAAAGGTACTACCTCAGAACTCTTGTGATATAATAAATGAAATAGTTTAAATTACTAAAAACAAATGAGGAGCATGACTATGAAAAAGTTGTACGAAGATGACAGTTTGACACTTCATACGGATCTTTATCAAATCAACATGATGAAGACTTATTGGGAGACAGGCCGGGCTGATCTTCATGCCGTATTTGAGTGTTATTTCCGCAATATGCCATTCGATAATGGCTATGTCATCTTTGCTGGATTAGAGCGTCTTGTTAAATATTTGGAAAAATTGACCTTTAGTGAAAGCGATTTGGCGTACTTGTCTGAGGTTGAAAAATACCCGGCAGACTTCATCGAGTATTTACGAGATTTCAAATTCGTATGTACGGTCCGTTCTGCGGTGGAAGGTGAGTTGGTCTTCAATAATGAACCGATTATTCAGGTAGAGGGACCATTACTACAGTGTCAGTTGGTTGAAACGGCGCTTCTAAACATCGTAAATTTCCAAACCCTGATCGCTACTAAAGCCGCTCGAATCAAATCAGTGATCGGTGAAGATCCATTACTGGAATTTGGTACACGACGTGCTCAAGAGCTGGATGCAGCACTTTGGGGAACAAGAGCAGCATATATCGGCGGTGCCGATGCGACAAGTAACGTGCGAGCAGGCAAGATTTTCGGGATTCCAGATAGCGGAACTCATGCTCATTCATTGATTCAATCCTACGGTAACGACTACGATGGCTTCAAAGCGTATGCTGAAACGCATCGTGACTGTGTCTTTTTAGTAGATACCTATGACACCATTAAATCAGGTGTTCCAAATGCGATTAAAGTCGCAAAAGAAATGGGTGATAAGATCAATTTCTTAGGGGTGCGAATTGATAGTGGGGACATGGCTTACATTTCAAAACGCGTACGCCAACAATTAGATGAAGCTGGTTTTCCTGATGCGAAAATTTATGCTTCAAATGATCTGGATGAGAGCACGATTCAAAACTTGAAGATGCAACACGCTAAGATCGATGTCTGGGGTGTTGGTACAAAACTTATCACTGCGTACGACCAACCAGCACTTGGCGCAGTTTTCAAACTAGTTTCAATTGAAAATGAGAACGGAGAGATGATGGATACCATCAAACTTTCCAGTAATGCAGAAAAGGTCACAACGCCAGGCAAAAAACAAGTTTGGCGTATTACTCGTAACTCTGACGGAAAGTCAGAAGGAGATTACGTGACATTGTGGGATGAGGATCCACGGGAAGAAAAAGAAATCTATATGTTCCATCCGGTTTATCCTTATATCAATAAAACAGTGAAAAATTTCGAGGCGCGTCCAGTTCTTAAAGATATCTTTGTAGACGGGCAACGTGTTTATGAGTTGCCTGATTTAGAAGAGGTCAAACAAACTGCCAAGGACAGTCTTGACTCATTATGGGAAGAATACAAACGTGATTTGAATCCACAAAAATATCCTGTCGATCTTTCTACAGATTGTTGGAACCATAAAAACAAAATTATGGACCAAGTACGTAAGTCTGTGGTAAAAACGGAACAAGAAGATTAAAGGAGTGGAGTTATCATGACGTTACAAGAAGAAATCATTAAAGAGCTAGGGACCAATCCGCAGATTGATCCGCAAGAGGAAATTCGTAAAAGCGTCGAATTTCTAAAGGCATATCTTAAGAAATACCCATTCTTAAAATCACTTGTGTTAGGGATCAGCGGAGGACAAGATTCTTCACTAGCAGGTCGTCTCGCACAACTAGCAATGGAAGAAATGCGTCAAGAAACAGGGGATGACGCTTATAAATTTATTGCTGTTCGCCTACCTTATGGAGATCAAGCGGATGAGGCTGATGCCAAAAGAGCGTTAGACTTTATTAAACCGGATATTAGTTTGAGTGTAAATATCAAGGGAGCTGTTGATGCGGAAGTTGCTGCACTGGAAGAAGCAGGTGTTACCATCAGCGACTTCAATAAAGGAAATATCAAAGCACGTCAACGAATGATTACACAATATGGTATCGCAGGAGACAATCAAGGAGCCGTGATTGGAACAGACCATGCAGCTGAAAACATTACTGGTTTCTTTACGAAATTTGGTGATGGCGGTGCGGACATTTTACCGTTGTTCCGTTTGAATAAGCGGCAAGGTAAAAAATTGTTGAAGGAATTGGGTGCCGATGAAGCGTTGTATTTAAAAATTCCAACGGCCGATTTGGAAGATGGCAAACCATTGATTGCTGATGAAGTTGCATTAGGAGTTACCTATGATGATATTGATGATTACTTAGAAGGTAAGAAGATTGATTCGGAGGCACAAGCAACGATTGAAAATTGGTGGAATAAGACTCAGCACAAACGTCATTTGCCGATCACGATTTTTGATGATTTTTGGAAATAGTAATGACCTTGGCCTAGTGGAGCGCTGTCTGCACTAGGTTTTTTTGCGTAATAAATAAATGTACAGTCTGAGGATATGGAGATCGTTGTATTCATCTTGCTGTTCTTTACTTTCCATGGTTTTCTCGCTAAAATATTTAAGATGTCTTTCAAACTTTTCATAGTTTAGGTAAAGTTTGGGAAGACTGAATTTTTTTCAGAGACAATAATGGTAAAGTAATCTTAGTTAGATGAAATACGTGATAAGCACCAAACGCATTTTTCATAGTTGAAAAATGCGTTCATGATTGGGAGAGATATATGCAAAAGCTTCGACAACTTCCTTGGCGCCAGTTACTAAAAGTGATTGGTGTGGTAGGGTTAATTATTATTTCAAATCTTTTTTTTCAACTGACCCAGAATGATTTTTCTTTTGATTTAGCATTCAAATTTGCGTTTTCTTGGCATACAGAAAAATTCTTTTTAGGCTGTTTTGTATTATTCATTTTTTATGGTTGGATCAGCAGTTTTTTAGGGTCGTTAAGGTCAGGGAGTGTATTTTATGTCTTAACGGTGACTGGTGTAGGTATTGCCAACTATTTGAAAATGAAGTATCGAATGGAGCCGATTTATCCTGATGATTTGAAAATGATCACGGAGTTTGGAATGATTCGCGATATGGTTGGGATACCTGTATTCATTTTGTTTTTACTACTTTTGGCCATCGGTATTATTTTGATTGTTTTTAGTCTGAAAAGAAGTTTAAAATTGGAAAAGAAACGTCAATGGTTCCGTCTAGGCTTTTTTATTTTGACTAGCGGCTTGTTGCTTTATGTGGGTAGTTTTAATCAAGAAGGAAATTTATTGCGAAAGGCGTACAATAAAACGGCTTTATGGATTCCTTATAGTCAGAAGATGAATTATTACAATACTGGATTCATGGGCGGATTTTTGTACAATCTACCGGTGGAAGCGATGGAAAAACCAGAGAATTATTCGGCGGCGGCTGTAAAAAAAGTAGCCAAGGAATACCAAGTGGATAAAAATGAAAATTCAACCGAAAAGCCAAATATCGTTTATGTGATGAGTGAAAGTTTTTCTGATCCAGAACGGTTAAATGGGTTAGAGGTTCTAGGTGGAGATCCGCTTCAGGACTATCGCGCGATGGCGGATAAAACATATAGCGGTCAAATGTTATCCCAAAACTATGGCGGCGGAACGGCGAATATTGAATTCGAAGCGTTGACGGGTTTTTCGATGGAACTCTTCAATGCGCAAATGACAACTCCATATACGATGCTCGTGCCAGAGTTCGATTCTTTTCCTTCATTAGTAGGAACATTAAAAGAACGAGGCTACGAAACGACAGCGATTCATCCTTACAATACATCAATGTATAAACGAAAAGATGTTTATAAAACTTTTGGCTTTGATCAGTTTTTGGATGAAAGTACGATGAAACATACTGATAAGATCGAAAATAATCCCTATATTTCTGACGCAGCAGCGTACCAAGAAATTTTTGATCAATTAGAAAAAAATGAAAAGCCGCAATTTCTGCACCTTGTAACGATGCAGACTCATATGCCTTATGAGAATAAATATGAAGATTTGCCATATGTTGTTCGAGGGGATAACAGTTCAGCTGTAAGAAGTTACCTGCAGGATATTGCCTATAGCAGCGAAGCGTTGAAAGCCTTTTTGGAAAAGTTAGACGATTTGCCAGAACGAACGTTAGTTGTTTTTTGGGGAGATCATTTACCGGGAATTTATTCAGATGAGATTCAAACTGAAAACCAGGGGCATCAATTGCACGAAACAGAATTTTTGATGTATGACAACCGCCATCAATTGAACAATCAGCAAGTCACGACCAGCCCGTTTTATTTTGCGGCGGACCTTTTTCAACAAGGGAGACTTCAAATGACTGGCTTTCAGAATTTATTAGTTGCATTACAAAAAGAATTGCCTGCATTTGAAAAGGGAATGTATTATCAAAGTGGCCAGTGGTTCAAAGAAGCTCGATTAAATCAGAAACAAGAAAAGATTTATCAGGATTATCAAATGATTCAATACGATATTACGGCTGGTAATCAATACAGCTTGAAAGAAAAATTCTTTGATTAAACAGATGGACTAAGGGAGTAAGTATGGGATTCAAAAAGAAAGACAATCAGAGTTATTATAATCCGCTACGTCGTGCTATTTTAAATCACCAAATGATCGAGGCTGGTGATAAAGTAGCGATTGGCATAAGCGGTGGAAAAGACAGCACGACATTGCTCTATTTATTAGATAGAATCAGGCGTCAAGGACGCTTAGGATTTGATTTTGAGATCGTACCGATTTCTCTTGATATGGGTTTTGCCGGTTGTGATATCGCGCCAATGCGAGCTTTTGTGGAAAGTCTAGGATATAACTTAGAGGTTGTTCCGACCAATATTGCTAAGGTGGTATTTGATATTCGAGAGGAGAAATCACCCTGTTCTTTATGTGCAAAGCTGCGCAGAGGGATTTTATACAATCGAGCCAGTGAATTAGGCTGTCAAAAAGTTGCTTTAGGCCACCATGTGGACGATGCAATTGAAACTTATTTTATGAACTTTTTGTTTCACGGGCGAATGAATAGCTTTGAACCGAAAAGCTATTTATCAAAGACAAACGTAACATTAGTCCGTCCGATGATCTATTTGGAGGAAAAACAAATCATCCGACTTGTGAAACGCGAGGAGCTGCCGGTCGTTTTTAATCCTTGTCCTGTGGATAAGAAAACGAAGCGTGAAGAAATCAAAAATCTAGTAACAAGCGTTGCTAAAAACTACCCTGATATCCGAGAAAAGTTTATAATGAGCATGGAACAAGGAACAGCTGAAGATTTTTGGACAAAAAGTCTCTAGTGGAAGCTCTTACAATCGATTATTTTAAAAGTAGTGATTGTATTCCCGCCTTTTCTCATGCTATAATTCGTTTTGTATTCATGAGGGAGTAACTAGCAGCGCAAGCTGTGGCAACGCCACCAGCAAGAAAAAGATATTTTTCTGGTGTTGTCTTAAATAGTGAGACTTATGTATGTGTCTTTCGCATACACAAGTCTATTTTTTTTTACTTCCAAAAGGAACACTAATTTAAGGAGGATAATAATGTCGGAGGAGAAAAAACAACAACTGATAAAGCCTTATTACACTGAGGAAACAGAACAGGTTTTAGCAGAAGTTCAAACAACAGAAGAAGGGTTAACATCTGCTGAAGCAGAAAAGCGCCTAGGCGAGTTTGGTTTGAATGAATTAGAAGAGGGCGAAAAGAAAAGTATGTTCGCTCGCTTCATGGAACAGTTTAAAGATTTGATGATTATTGTCTTATTGTTTGCGGCAATCATCTCCGCAGTTGTTTCTCATGAAGTGGTAGACTCGATCATTATCTTGGCCGTGGTGATTATCAATGCGGTGATGGGTGTGGTGCAGGAATCCAAGGCTGAGCAAGCTATTGAAGCATTGCGTGAAATGTCAACGCCAAATGCGAATGTTTTACGAGACGGTCATATAAGCTCTGTAAAATCAACAGACCTTGTTCCTGGCGATATCGTGATGTTGGAAGCTGGCGATGTAGTACCAGCAGATTTGCGTTTGATCGAAGTCGCTTCTTTAAAAATTGAAGAAGCAGCGTTGACAGGAGAATCTGTTCCAGTTGAAAAAGAATTGATTGTGATTAATGATGGTGAAGTCGGTATTGGTGATCGTGTCAATATGGCTTATTCAAATAGTAATGTGACTTACGGTCGTGGTAAAGGTGTTGTAGTCAACACTGGAATGAACACCGAAGTCGGAAAAATTGCCGGTATGCTGGCACAAGCAGATGAGACAGAAACACCGTTGAAAGCGAACTTAAATCAGTTAAGTAAATTCTTGACGATCGCGATCATCATCATCGCAGTGATTATGTTTGTTGTCGGAATCGTATTTAATGATACTTCTTGGGTTGATATGCTGTTAACGTCTATTTCATTAGCGGTTGCGGCTATCCCAGAAGGACTGCCTGCGATCGTTACGATCATCCTTGCTTTAGGAACACAGGTGATGGCTAAACGGAACTCTGTGATTCGTAAATTGCCTGCGGTTGAAACATTAGGTTCAACGGATATCATTGCTTCAGATAAAACAGGTACATTAACTCTAAACCAAATGACGGTTGAAAAATTATATGTTGATAACCATCAATTTGATGCGCATGGTGAAGTTCCTAGCGACAGTATGGCGATGAAAGTCATGAACTATGCCAATGATACAAAAATTGCTCAAGACGGTAGTTTGATCGGTGATCCGACAGAAACTGCGTTGGTACAATTTGGTTTGAACAACGCCTTTGATGTCCGTGAAAAAGTAGCTGAAGAACCTCGTGTTGGTGAGTTGCCTTTTGATTCAGATCGTAAATTAATGAGCACGCTGCATGAAGAAAAAGATGGAAAAATTCTGGTTGCTGTTAAAGGTGCCCCAGATGTCTTGCTCGATCGTGCGTCTCAAATTCTGTTAAATGGTCAAGTTGTACCTATGACGGACAAAGAAAAACAAGATATTTTAGCGAATAACAAAGACATGGCCCAACAAGCGTTACGTGTGTTAGGGATGGCTTACAAGTACGTTGATCACGTTCCAGTTGAATTGGAATCTGAGATCGTCGAAAATGATTTGATCTTTGCTGGTTTAGTCGGCATGATCGACCCAGAACGTGCGGAAGCAGCCGAAGCAGTACGTGTGGCTAAAGAAGCCGGCGTGCGTCCAATCATGATTACCGGAGACCACAAGGATACTGCCGAAGCAATCGCTGCTCGTCTAGGAATCATCGAAAAAGGTGATGACGACTCCGTCTTGACTGGTGCGCAATTAAACGAAATGTCTGATGAAGAATTTGCGCAAAAAGTTGAACATTACTCGGTTTATGCCCGCGTTTCGCCAGAACACAAAGTTCGTATCGTGAAAGCATGGCAAAAAGAAGGCAAAGTGGTTGCAATGACTGGTGATGGTGTCAATGATGCACCAGCCTTGAAACAAGCTGATATCGGAATTGGTATGGGGATCACGGGTACGGAAGTTTCTAAAGGTGCTTCTGACATGGTTCTTGCCGATGATAACTTTGCGACAATCGTTGTAGCAGTTGAAGAAGGACGTAAAGTCTTCTCAAATATCCAAAAAGCGGTTCAGTATTTGTTAGCAGCGAACTTGGGTGAAGTATTGACCCTGTTTATCGCAACGTTACTTGGTTGGGATACCTTATTACCTATCCATTTGTTGTGGATTAACCTGGTAACTGACACATTCCCAGCGATTGCGTTAGGGATGGAACCTGCTGAAAAAGATTTGATGCAGCACAAACCTCGCGGCCGCAGCTCGAACCTATTCTCTGGTGGTGTTTTCTCTAGTATCATCTACCAAGGGATTTTAGAAGCGGGCACAGTCTTGTTTGTTTACTGGTCTGCGATTCAATGGCCGGTTCATACAAGCTATGCGGATATCCATTCTGATGCGTTGACGATGGCCTTTGCGACATTAGGCTTGATGCAGTTGTTCCATGCCTTCAACGTGAAATCCGTTCATCAATCATTGTTTAAAGTTGGGCCGTTCCGCAACAAGAGTTTCAACTGGGCGATCCTGCTATCCTTTGTATTGATGATGGTGATCATCGTTGTTCCAGGACTAAACGATATTTTCCGTGTTGCTCATCTTGATTTATACCAATGGGGAATCGTAATTGGGGCATCCTTTGCGATCATTCCAATCGTTGAAATAGTAAAAGCATTCCAACGAGGAGCACAAAAAAAATAAAGTAACGAAAAGATCGCATGAAACCAATTTCGCTGGTTTTCATGCGATCTTTTTATTTGATCAATGCATACATTTGCATATATTTTGATTCACCATTTTTTACTGCGTTTTTCCGTAGTGTCCCTTCGAATTGAAAACCGCATTTTTCTAGTACACGGCAGGAGCCTCGGTTCGTTGAGAATGGTTCCGCGAATATTCGAATAATATCTGTTTCCGCAAAAATATGATCTGTCAGCTGCTTGGCAGCTTTTGTTCCGATCCCTTGCCCCCAATAATTTTCAGATAAGTAATATCCCATTTCAGCTGTTTGGCGATGGATATTTTCACAGCGAAAAACGCCGATACTGCCGATCGCCTCATTTTCACCATTAACGATCGCAAATGCAAAAGTTTTCGTTGGGTCGGCTGCAAGCATTTCATGAATAAAATCCAGTGCATCTTTTTCAGTATAAGGAAAGGGGAGCCCGTCTCTTAAATTATCTTGAATTTTTTTATTATTTAACATTCCCGCTAAAGCCTTTGCATCGTCCAGCTGCCAATTTCGAATGATCGTATCCATAAACCAACCTCCCAAAGAATTATATTTCTTAAAAGGGTACCATCAATTAAGTCAGAAATGAAGTCATTTCTTAATATTTTCTGAGCCGCTTTGCATATTGAGTAAAAATCGGTAAAATGAAGATATCAAAAGAAAGAAAGTAGGAATCGATCAATGCGACCTAATACAGGTTTTTATGCGAGAGAAATCAACGAAATCGTCCAAAATACAGAGAAAATGGGTGAACGCTTACACCCTAGTTATGAAGAAATCCGTATAGCGTTAGATGAAAAGAAAGTGGCCGATTTCGATCAAGAACATTTATCTGAAATTCATGAATTATTTAAAGAGGGAACGCAGTTCTATCAATTAAATCTAGAAAAAATCAGCATGTTAAAAGCACCGGCAAAAGTGATGGGAAATCATAAAAGCTTTGAGAAAGCGTACATTCAATATGTAGCCGGGTGCCAAGAAATGACGGATAGTTTATTGCCTGAAATAAATGAAGAGGCTTTTAATGCAGCGGAGAAGAAACAAGATGCTGCGACAGATACGATTTATAAAACAATTCAAAAAATCACCAATCTGTTATTGAAATAAGAAACAATCTAAAATCCAAAGAGAACAAAGGTTTTCTAATTTTATTATAACGTTATTTTAAATACAAATGGAGAAGCATCAGGTATGATTATTTCATAACCAATAACAACCTTTTCTTTTTCATTGCATTTAAGTAATACTCCTTTAGCACCGATTTGCCGATCGGTGCTTTTTTGTCAGTTCTGCTTTTAGCAGTTTTTTTAGTATGAGGTCCAATTATTGAAATATTATAAATAAAAGGAACAAACCGTTTAGCAGAATGATATGCGTAGTGACAATTAGACTCATTTTTCCGTTTTTTGGTAAAATGAATTCCAAAATATTGAGATAGTTGTCAGTTCTGCTTTTAGCAGTTTTTTTAGTATGAGGTCCAATTATTGAAATATTATAAATAAAAGGAGCAAACCGTTTAGCAGAATGATATGCGTAGTGACAATTAGACTCATTTTTCCGTTTTTTGGTAAAATGAATTCCAAGATATTGAGATAGTTGTCAGTTCTGCTTTTAGCAGTTTTATAAAGAAAGAGACGTTAGTAATTAAATCTTAAAAATAGAGATACAAGAACAGTAAAAAAACTGGTCTCCAAGTGAATTCAATGGAGACCAGCTTTTTTAATTTTCAATATTTCTTACATAGTTTTCAAAATAATCATTTAAATCGTTTTTGATTTTTTGATATTCTTCTTCGGTGTATTCTTTTTCTTCTAGCCGACCTTTAAAGTTTGGTAACCCCAAATCTTTCTTCAGCCGCTCGATAACTGCTTCTTTATCCATAAGTCGTTCCTTTCTTAATCAAAGTACACGCAAACAGTCTCAGGAGCAAAAACGTCCTTTTGAATCATTGTTAACAGACCGTTTTCGTTATCACGGCGATAGAGTGTTAAGTTGTCGCTATTTTGGTTAGCAGCGACGACGTATTTGTTGTCTGGACTTAAAGCAAAATCTCTTGGGAAATCTCCTTCAGTCGAAATGTTTTGAATCAACTCAATGCTTAAACCATCCTCAGAAATAGCAAAGACTGCAATCGAATTGTGTCCGCGATTTGACGCGTATAAGAAACGTCCGTCGTTAGAGACACGGATCGCCGCGCCGCCATTTTCGCCATCAAACTCTTTGGGTAAAGTAGAAACCTTTTGTTTTTGTGTAAAGCTGCCGTCTGTTTTATCGTAGGCTAAGACACTGACACTGCTGTCTAATTCACCGAATAGATACGCAATGTCACCACTAGGGTGGAATACTAAATGGCGTGGCCCAGTTCCAGGTTCCGCAACGTAAACAGCCACTTCATCTACTTCGCCAGTTTCACTGACGTCATACGTGTATAGACGATCTGTACCAAGATCACAAACAGCTAAGCGTTGATCTGGTGTAAGATCTGTATAATGAGTATGCGCTTTGTCTTGATTTTTATGAGGTCCAGTTGGTTCCTTATGGAAAAGGGCAGCTGCGGCTTCAAGTGAGCCGTTCGGTTTGATTTTATAAGTATTCAACTCGCCTTTATGATAATTCGCACCATAAACCAATTGACGTACCTCATCGACAGCTACATAGCAAGGTGAAGCGCCTTCTTCGGTTACCGCATTTAAAAATTTATTTTGAGGATCATAACTAGAAAGTCCACCTTGATCATCGCGACTCGTTACCGAGTATAGAAAATCATTTTTACTCTTTGTAAGATAAGTAGGACTTGTCTCTTCCGTTAGTAACACCAAATTGTTTAACGTTTCAGTCGCAGTATCCAATTCGATTTGATAAATGCCTTGACTGATGCGTCTTGTATAGGTACCTAGAATTATTTTGTGGATCATCAAAAAACCTCCTTCATTGTATGTCCATTTTAGCAAGTTTATTCCCGCTTGGATAGCGTTAACTTTATGATATAATTGAAAAATAAACGAGAAAAGAGCGTGACGTATGACAGTGACAGAAATTACTCAAATTGGAAAAAATGCGATTAATGA
>Ga0153985_1000174_pt1 | contig 19686 bp, 22 predicted proteins | sample TSGA069MetaG_FD_104715 | JGI IMG/M metagenome (GOLD analysis project Ga0153985, IMG submission 104715) | Attine ant fungus gardens microbial communities from Georgia, USA - TSGA069 MetaG | ecosystem: Host-associated > Fungi > Mycelium > Unclassified | place: USA: Georgia, Alexander Wildlife...
TTAACGCTACCCAGATACTTGCCACCCAGCCGCATAAAGCCTGACCAGAAAGTCCGACGTTAAAGAACCCAGCTGAGTTAGCGACTGAAAAGCCTAAAGCGGTAAAAATCAACGGTCCGGCACCAACTAAAATTTCCCCGAAGGACATTTTACTTTGGAACGCCGAGCTGAACATCGCGTTATAGCCTTCGATTGGGTTAAACCCAAACACTAACATCAAAACAGCACCAAGAACAAATCCTAAAATAACTGAAATAATCGGTACTAAAATATTTCTAATTTTTTCTGAGCGATCATTCATTTGTCTCACCAGCCTTTGCTAATTCTGCTCGCGCTTCTTCTAAACTATAGCCGGCCATCAACAAGCCAAGCTCGTTTTCAGAAGTTTCTTTCGGATCTACGATACCAACGATCTCCCCTGCGTGAATAACCGCGATACGGTCAGAGACATTCAAAATTTCATCTAACTCAAAACTTACTAACAGCACACCTTTTTGCTTGTCGCGCTGTTCAACTAAACGTTTGTGGATATACTCGATCGCACCTACGTCGAGTCCGCGAGTTGGCTGTGACACGATCAATAGATCTGGATCACGGTCGACTTCTCGAGCGATGATCGCTTTTTGCTGGTTACCACCTGAAAGCGAAGCCGCTGGAGCTTTTTCTCCGGTCGTCCGCACATCGTATTCTTCTATTAAACGTTTTGCGTAACGGTCGATCTCGCCATAATTCAAAATACCATTTTTACTAAATGGCGCATGGTAATAAGATTGCAACGCAATATTTTCTGATAACGGTAATGGTAGAATCAAGCCGTATTTATGGCGATCCTCCGGTACATGCCCGACACCTGTTTCAGTGATTTGACGCGGTGCCTTACCTGTTACATCTTCTCCCTTGATCGTTACTGTTCCGCTTTCGACTTTACGTAAACCAGTTAACGCTTGAATCAATTCTGTCTGACCGTTTCCATCGATTCCGGCGATACCGACAACTTCGCCACGATGAACATCCAGCGACAAACTCTTGACCGCTTCTAGTCCGCGGCTTTCTTTTACTACTAAATCTTTGATCGAAAGAACGACTTCCCCTGGTGTTGCTGGTACTTTATCCGTTTTAAATGAAACAGAACGTCCAACCATCATGTCGGCTAATTGCTGTGAGCTGACATCTTTCACGTCGACAGTTCCTATGTATTGTCCACGACGGATAACTGAACAACGATCCGCAACCTTTTTGATCTCATCTAATTTGTGTGTGATCAGGATAATCGATTTACCTTCATTGATCAGGCCTTCCATGATCATGATCAACTCATCGATTTCTTGCGGTGTTAATACAGCGGTCGGTTCATCAAAAATCAGAACATTCGCACCGCGGTACAACGTTTTTAAAATTTCAACCCGCTGCTGCATCCCGACTGAGATATCACGGATATACGCATCTGGATCGACCTTCAAGCCATATTCTTCGGATAATCGAACGATTTCAGCTTTGGCTTTCTTCTGATCCAGCATACCGTTTTTCTTCGGCTCGCTGCCTAAAATAATGTTTTCTGTGACGGTAAAGGCATCAACTAACATGAAATGCTGATGGACCATTCCGATCCCTAATTGATTGGCTCTAGTTGGACTTGAGATATCGACCTTTTGACCGTCCATCAAAATCTCACCAGAAGTTGGTTGCAATAACCCCGACAAAACATTCATCAGTGTCGATTTCCCGGCACCATTTTCACCTAAAAGTGCATGAATCTCACCTTTTCGGATCTGTAGATTGATGTTGTCATTTGCTTTAAACGTGCCAAATTGCTTGGTGATATTGCGCATCTCAATGACATTTTGTTCTTCTGTCACTTTCTTTTCACATCCTATCGCTTTATAAACCTGACAAAACATTGCAACGTTAAGGGCGTTCTTCCCTTAGCCAAATCCAACACAGGTCGGAACTTGGCTAAAAAAAGAAGACTCTTTTTAAAAGAGGACCATAGTCTCCGCGTTGTTGGAGACTATGGTCACCTGAATTATTTTTTCTCAGGAGTTTCTGGAACTTTGATGTCGCCGTCAGAAACTTTAGTTTTCGCTTCTTTAACAGCTTCTTTTGCTTCGTCTGAAAGGAATCCGTCAGTTAGAGATACACCGCCGTCTTTCAAACCGTAAGATAAGTGTTCGCCACCAGGGAATTTATCTTCTAATGCACGAGTAGAGATATCTTGAACTGCTGCGCCTACACCTTTAAGTGTTGAAGTTAAACAGAAGTTGCTTTCTTTACCGTCTTTAGATTTGTATTTACCTTCTTTTTGTTGGTCGCTATCGACACCGATAACCCAAACTTTGTCTGCTTCGTCAGCTTTTTCGTTACGAGCTTTTGCTTCAGAGAAGACACCTTGACCAGTACCGCCTGAAGCATGATAAATGATATCTACTCCAGCATTGTACATATTAGCCGCTAATGCTTTACCTTTAGCAGGATCACCGAATGAAGCTGCATATTGAACATCTACAGAAATTTCTTTGTCTAATTTTTTAGCAGTATCTGCTACACCTTTTTCGAAACCAGCTTGGAAGCGGTCGATTACGGCACCTTCTTCACCACCAACGAAACCTAATTTGTTAGATTTAGTTGTTTCAGCTGCTGCAACACCTGCTAAGTAAGCTGCTTCTTGGTCTTTAAATGTTGCTGAAGCGACATTGTCTTTACCTTCGATCACTGAATCGATGATAACGAAGTTTGTATCTGCATTTTGATCTGCTGCTGCTGAGATTGGGTCTGCTAATAAGTAACCAATCCCGAAGACTGTCTTAAATCCGTTAGTAACAGCTTGTGAGATATTTTGTTCATATTCAGAAGCATCGTTTGATTGGATATAGTTATATCCGCCATTACCTTTTTTGATGTCGTGATCTTTACCCCAAGCTTGAAGTCCTTCCCAAGCACTTTGGTTAAATGAACGGTCATCCACACCACCAATGTCTGTTACGATTGCAACACTGTGTTTTGAATCTTCTTTAGCCGCTCCACCTGAAGAATCAGTTGAACCGCCGCCTCCGCCGCAAGCTCCTAAAGCTAGCAATGCTGCCATCGCCACGGTACCTAGGCCAAATAATTTTGCTTTTTTCATTTCTGTAAAGCCCCCTAAATATGAATTTTTTTCAACAGTCCTGCGACTGAATGAACATGGTTTATAAATCTTTATCAGTGAATGTATACGGCAGTAACCCTTCAACGGTCATTTCTTTAACTACACCGTTGTCACCGACCAAGGTTACTGGCATCGCTGGATCACAAAACTCTGCCATGACTTGACGACAAGCGCCGCATGGAGAAATTGGTTCTGGTGTGTGACCTGCAATCACTAAATGACTAAATTCTCTTTCGCCTTCTGATACAGCTTTGAAAAAGGCAGTACGTTCTGCGCAATTCGTTAAGCCGTATGAGGCATTTTCAATATTTATTCCTTGATAGGTTTTGCCATCTTTGGTTACAAGACACGCACCTACTGGGAATTTTGAATATGGGACATACGCTTTATCGAGTGCTTCGACCGCGATGTCGATCCATTCTTGTTTATTCAATTATAACTCCCCCTAGTACCCCGTACCGGAAAGTCCGTTCATAATAGCAACCCCAGAGCTGGCACCCAAACGTGTTGCGCCTGCTTCGATCATTGCTTCTGCTTCTTTGGCATTGTGGATACCACCGGAAGCTTTGACTCCCATTTCAGGTCCAACTGTTTCGCGCATCAAGCGAACATCTTCAACTGTTGCTCCACCGGTTGAAAAACCAGTCGATGTTTTAACAAAGTCTGCACCTGCTGCTTTTGCCAATTCACACGCTTTGATTTTCTCTTCATTTGTTAATAATGAAGTTTCAATGATAACTTTGACTAACGCTTTATCCTTAGCCGCAGCAACAACAGCTTCGATGTCTTTTTGAACTTTTTCATCATTGCCGTCTTTTAGTTCAGCGATATTGATGACCATGTCGACTTCATCCGCCCCATTTGCAATGGCGTTCGCAGCTTCAAAAGCCTTTGTTTCAGTTGTGTTGGCTCCAAGCGGGAAGCCGATCACTGTACACACAGCAACAGGTTCACCTTGTAATTCCTTTGCCGCAAGTGCAACCCATGTAGGATTGATGCAGACAGAATAGAAGCGGTATTTTTTTGCCTCTTCAATAATTTTCATGACATCTTCTTTTTTCGCGTCCGCTTTTAAAATTGTGTGGTCGATCATTCGATTTATTTCCATTTTTGATCCTCACTTCTTCTATTATAATATATTTCTAATTGTTCTAAAAAAGTTTTAATTACTTATTCTGTAATAATATCGTGGATTAAAATAGGCTCTTTAGGGACATCCCCAATGAAAATATTTTGGTAAAGTAATTCTTTGACCTCGTCAATTTCATTAGAATTAGCATAAATCGTTAATAACGACTCACCCTCAGCTACTTCATCGCCGATCTTCTTATGAAGCTTGATCCCTACCGCGTGATCGATATCATCCTCTTTAGTTTTGCGACCCGCGCCTAACAGCATGGCTGCGATCCCAATTTCATTCGCAACTAGCTTGGTGACATATCCGGAAGTTTTAGCCGGCAATTCGATCGTATATTTAGCAGTCAAAATCTGCTCTGTTTGGTCGATCACTGTTTCGTCGCCGCCTTGATCCTTGACCATCTCACGGAATTTTTCCAGCGCTTTGCCTGAATGAAGTGCTTCTTCCAGCATTGCACGGGCTTCGTCTAATGTCTCTGCTTTTTTCGCTAACACAACCATTTGACTGCCGAGTACATAGCACATTTCAGTAAGGTCTGCTGGTCCGTTTCCTTTTAACGTATCAATAGCCTCAACGATTTCCAAGCTGTTTCCGATTGCTTCGCCTAACGGCTCTGACATATCTGAAATGACTGCCATCGTCTGACGACCGGCAAGTTTTCCGATCCGTACCATTGTTTTAGCCAACCGTTTCGCGTCTTCGATGTCTTTCATGAACGCACCGTCGCCAGTTGTTACATCTAGGACGATTGCGTCAGCTCCCGCCGCGATTTTTTTACTCATGATCGAGCTGGCAATCAATGGGATAGAATCCACTGTTGCAGTCACATCCCGTAAGGCATAAAGTTTTTTATCAGCTGCTGCCAAGTTTCCTGATTGACCAATTACTGCAACCTTGCTCTTGTTCACGATATCAATAAATTCTTGATCAGATAATTCAATCTTAAAGCCTGGGATTGATTCAAATTTATCTAAAGTCCCGCCAGTAAAACCTAGGCCGCGTCCAGACATTTTTGCTACAGGTACACCAACGCTTGCTACAAGTGGAGCCAACACTAATGTTGTCGTATCACCAACTCCGCCAGTTGAATGCTTATCCACCTTGATACCATCAATAGAAGACAAATCAATGATGTCTCCTGAATTAGCCATCGCTAAAGTTAAGTGAGAAATTTCCTCATCGGTCATATCCTGATAAAAGATTGCCATCAGCAACGCACTCATTTGATAATCTGGAATACTGCTATCTGTGTAACCTTCAATAATAAAATCGATTTCTTCTTTTGATAGAATCTTTCCATCTCTCTTTTTCTCGATCAAATCTACCATTCTCATAGGTTTTCCTCCAAGCGTCAAAAGATATTATACAACAAAATAGCGAAAGGTAAACCACTTTAGTAAAACAGTTTACTTAACGAAGAAGCGCTTTCTGTTAGCGCTACCATTGCTACTATAACGGGTCATGAACCCGTTGTCAACCCTGATCTATATTTTTCACACTCTCACGAATAATTAATTTAGTTTGGAAGATTTTATTCGGAATTCGCTGAGAAGGGAAGTTAATAGCATCGACTAAGAACTTTGCCGCGGAGAATCCGATTTCGCTGCTGGGCTGAAAGACTGTCGTTAATGGCGGAACCATATATTTACTGACCTCTAACCCGTCAAAACCAACTACTGAAATATCCTCAGGAATTTTTAATCCAGCTTCATAGATCGCTTGATAGCAGCCGATCGCCATCTCATCATTCCCGCAGAAAATCGCGGTAATCTGCTTATTCTTCAGCACTTCCTTCGCCGCATGGTAACCACCGGAGATCGTTAATTGTCCAGAACAAATATAACTCTCTTCAAAAGGCAATTGGTACTCAAAGACCACTTGACGATAGGCCTTCACACGTTCTGTTAATTGGTAGTAGCCTTGGCTTTCTTTCAGCATCCCGATGTGCCGATGCCCCTTTTCCACCAGCATCCGCAATACTTCCTGCGCACCTGCATATTCTTCAACTAAAAGCTGACCCCAGTCGCGATCATTCAACCCTCGGTCAATCAGGACAATGGGATGTTTTCGATAGAAGTCGCTGCCTAACTTATGCTCATCTTCTAAATGATTGGGCGTAGCTAGTAAGATCCCATCCACAGAACGATGAGACAACTCATTTAAATAACGTTTTTCTTGTTCTATATCGTGACGCGAGTTGCACAAAATAATCATATATCCTAAAGGGTTTAAATAACTTTCTACCCCTTCAATCACTTTTGAAAAGAAAAAGTCTGTCACATCCGGCACGATCATCCCAATCGTTTTTGAATGGCGATTGATCAAATTTGCCGCAAAAAAATCCGGTTTATATTGATATTCTTCAACGATTGCTAAGACCTTTTTACGGGTCTGTTCACTGAATCGACTGCCTTTATTATTTAGAATCTGTGATACAGTCGTTACCGAAACTCCCGCCATCTCAGCGATTTCTTTGATGGTGATCTTCATCATTGACCTTCTCTCTGTGTTTTTTTTAAGTGTAGCAAAGGAAAATTTAGAAAGAAAGCCTTTTTCGTTAAAAGACAAGACTTCTTGCTTGCTCTCCAGAAAAAAAAGCGTAGATTAAAGACTGTACAAATCAATAAAGAAGGTGAGTATAATGCTTGATGTGACAGGAGCAATCAAAAATCTAACATGGACGACCGAACATCATTTTCTGCACATAAAAAATCAACACGACTTTATCCGGATCTGGGCGATCCAATTCGAATTAGCCTATACAGATTTTCGTGTGATCCAGTTGGCGCTGCAATTAGATTCTCAAATAGAATTCCTTAAACGTTTTACGAAGGCTTATGACGCCGTTTATCAATATGAATATGCTTTTGCAAAAGGTGGTTTGGACGGATTCAATCAACAATTCGGCAATCAGATCGACAGCTATGATGAAGCTCAGCAAAATCTGTTAGCTTTATTAGACGAGTTGATGCAGCAACAACCTAAGCCAACTAAAGAAAATGATTTAATCTAGAGGTTATCCATCTACCTACTCTCAATTTAACTAATAAGAAAAAAAGAGGCGCAATAAGTATGATCAAAGACTATGTATACGATGAAAAAAAACAATTAACGCTGGATATTTACGAACCTAAAAAAATTGATACAGCGATCATCTTGATTCATGGCGGCGGCTGGTTTCGAGGTGATAAAAGTAAAGAAGCAGCTTTGGCAGAACGCTTAACTGCTGACGGCTTTCTCGTTATCGCACCTAACTATCGTTTAGCACCGGATCACATTTTTCCCGCTGCAATGGAAGATATTTTAAATGTCTATGATTGGTTAGCAGCAAGTGACTATTCGGTAAATGGAAAAATCACCGCACTTGGTTCATCAGCCGGCGGCAATTTATCAATTGAATTAGCTTTGCAAAGAGGTATCCCGGCAGCCTCTTGGTCTGGTATCATTGATCTCTATGATTGGGTGCAAAAACATCCCGACGTGGTGCCAGCTATGAATCAAAAACCTGATTTTGATAAACAAGCTAGTGGAAAAATTGACCAAGACGGTGCGAATGATGCCTTTTATAAATGGTTCATCTTGAATTACGTAAACCAAGACATGGAACGTTTGAAACAGGCCGATCCGCTTTCGCGCGTTTCAAATAACAGCGGTCCAATTTTCATCGCTAACTCATTAAACGAAATCGTTCCTTTATCAGGTATCTATAAATTACAAAAGTCCCTCGCTGAAAATGGTGTTCCTAGTGAAGCCAAGTTGATTACTGGCACGGTCCATGGCGAAGGCTATTCAGACATTGCTTACCCATCGACTATCCAATTTTTAAAAGATAATCTATAAAAACGAGCGCCGCAGAATCATACTTTTCTGCGACGCTCTTTTTCTTAATTTAAGTCGTTTCTACTTTAAAACACGAACATTGAAATTTTCAAGAATACTAATCCGACGTAATAATTCATTTCCTTTAAATAATATTAAATATTTGGGTAATGTTTTAAAACATAATTTTCAGCTTCTTTACTCCAAATACCATCGGTTTCCGCCAAAATTTTTCCTAATTCAGAATCTTTTTCAATTTCCGACAATTTCGTTAATTCTGATTGCTTGTGGGTATAAACTAATTTTTTCCCGCCGCCAATAGCTGGTTGATTCAACGTCGTTTCACCCACTGCGTCTAAACCTAAAATGTGGGTAACGACATTCGCCACTTTCACTTGTTTATCTTCGATCAGCTTAACAGCTTTTCGCATGTCTTCCGTATTTCCGCCTGAAGTTCCGACGAAATGAGTAAATGAGTAATGAACATCGTAAAAGTTTACATTGGCTGAAAATTCTTTGTCTTGCGGACCCGCGAAGAAATTCAAGCAGCCATCAGGGTTCAAGATTGCGGCTGCATCACTGACGACTGGACCCACAGGAACCATCACGAAAATATCGTCAAAACCGCCATCAACGGTTTCTTTCAATAGACTGACTTGATCTTCTACATTCGCTACATTAATATAGGAAACTTCGATTCCATTTTGACTTGGATAAAGTTTTTCCGCCCGCGCTAATTTTTCCGCATCGCGATCTGTTACTACCAATTTTTTGGGTTTGATCTGTCCATGCAATGCATAATCGATTGCCAATAAACCCATCGGGCCAGTACCGCCCATGATCAATAAATTTCCGTCTGGTTTGATTCCCATTTTGTGTTCATAAGAACCTTCCTTTAAATGATAGTTCGCTTCGAAAGCACCAATCACACAAGATAGCGGTTCGATCAACGAACCTTCAAAATAAGTCTCGCCTTTATAAGGAATCAAGCAGTCCTGATTCATGACATCTTCTGAGATCACGATATACGTAGCGTCACCGCCTGTATAGGGATACGAATAGCCTGGGCAATCTGGACGATCCGGTAATTGCAGATTCGCCTGTAAGACATATCGCTCCCCTTTTTTATATTTGTGCGCCCATTTTCCACCGACTTCTAATAGTTCGCCGCAGAATTCATGACCAACAATGATCGGATTCTCCGCAAGATCGTTTGGCGCTTTCTTATGATCAGCTCCTTGATTCGCTAATTTCCATGTCGACATACAAATACTGTCGGTAATCACGGATGCTAATATTTCATTTTCTTTGATTTCGGGTAATTCAAATTCCTCCAAGCGCAAATCTTTCTTACCATATAAACGCACTGCTTTCGTTTTCACTACTGTTCCTCCTAAAATACTACTATATTATTAAGCTAAAATTCCTAACCAATAACCGATGATTCCTACCGCAAACAATACGAAGATCAAGACGATCGGGCTGACTTTTTTCTTCAATAAATACATCATCAGCAAGGTCAAACCTAAAGCAGGCAGACCAGGGACTAGATCATCCAACACATTTTGGACTGTTGTTATCACTGTTTTGCCATCCGCACCAGGCGTTTTTGAAACAACTAATAGAATATTAACGGTCGTCCATTTGGTCACCAAGACGCCCATGATAAACAATCCAAGAATCGTCGCGCCCTCGGTCAGCTTTTGCAGCAAGTTGCCGGATAAATCTTTGACAATATCCATCCCTTTACTGAAGCCGTAAGTTAGTCCAAACCATTTCATCGCTAAACGAATTGCATTGAAGGCTACAAAGAATAAGATTGGTCCCATCACATTTCCGGATAAAGCCAATGAAGCACCTAATGCCGCAGTAATTGGACGCAAGGTTCCCCAAACTAACGGATCACCGACACCGGCCAAAGGTCCCATCAAACCGACCTTCAAACTATTGATTGTTCCATCATCGATGTCTGCGCCGCTTGCCCGCGCTTCTTCCATCGCCATCGTCACACCGATTACTGGACCGCAGACTGCCGGCGTCGTATTGAAGAAAGTCAAATGTCGCTTCAACGCTTCTGCTTGTTCTTCTTTTGTTTTGTAAACTCGACGAATCGTTGGAATCATATCGACACAAAATGCCAATGCATGGATACGTTCAAAGTTAAAGGACGCCTGTTGAAAATTCGAAAAGACAAAAGTGGTCATCAAATCTTTTTTGGTCAATTGTGATTGCGCGTAAATATCTTTTTTAGTTTCTGCCATTGAAGTGTTTTCCATTCTTCTTGCCCCCTAATCTTCTAATTCATCATCGGCTAAATCGCCGGCAACGACCGCCGCCACATGATTGCCTTGGACTTCATTTTTCTTAAAGTTCGGATTCAACTGTACGTAGATTAACGCGGTGATCAAACCAATGATCCCGAATGCCAGCAAACTAAATTCCAGATAGCCGCCCATGACGAAGCCAAGATAGAAAAACGGCATCAAATAAGCCACACTCATCATGTTCAATACCATCGCATATCCGACAACAACGATAAATCCGCCGGCAACTGCTAAACCACCTGTGATCACATCTGGAATCATATCCAGCATTTTTGTTACCATCTCCGCACTAACGAATGCTGCTACGATCGTTGCTGGGATAGCAACTCGCAAGGCTTGTATAAATAAAGCACTAAAATGCAGGAAAATGATTTTGTTGAAATTCGCTTTTTCTGCTTCGCGATCCGCCGCATGCTGGAAAGCTACCGTGATTGTCCGAGCGATAACCGTCAACACTTGTCCCGCAGCTGCGACTGGCAAAGCGATCGCGATCCCTGATTGAATATCTTGTTGACCAACGACTACTAAAATCGTCGAGATTACACTGGCTAAAGCCGAATCCGGTGATTGCGCCGCACCGATGTTCATCCAGCCTAAAGCAATCAGTTCCAAAGTTCCGCCTAAAATAATTCCGGTCTGCACATCCCCTAAAATCAAACCGACCATCGTACACGCGATTAACGGTCGATGCGTTTGAAACTCATCCAACACACTGCCCATCCCGCACACACATGAAAAAAGAAAAATAAGTACAATCTGCAAAACTGATAATTCCATTTTTGTGTCCTCCTAATTTTATCGTTTCCTAGAAACCTGCTTCTTTCAGTTTTTCTTCAAAATTGCCCTTTGGATCGGTGGCAACTACTCGTAAATCCAACTCAACGCCTGATGCTTCCAGCTTACGAAACGCAGCAGCTTCTGTCTGATCGACTGAAACAGCTTTGGTGATTTGAGTTCGTCCAGTTTTGAACTGCATTCCGCCGATATTAATAGATTTGATCGGCACCTGCATTTCAACCAGCTCCAATACTTCCATCGGATTAGTGAATAGATAGAAGACTGTTTCGTCCGCATACTTTGGATTGTTGTAAACTTTTACTGCTTTTTCGGGATCAACGATATTCACTTTGATTCCTGGCGGCGCTGCTTGCTTCACTAACGTTTTGCGAATCTCATCATTCGCGACTTCTTTACTGACGACGATGATTCGTTTTGCCCCCGCTTCCTTGGCCCAAACTGTCGCTACTTGTCCGTGGATCAATCGATCATCGATCCGTGCTAATTTGATTTGCATCTAAAAATCCTCCTCTTCTTCAATCAATTGCTGTTTAAACGCTTTCACTGTGTCGCAGGGAATACTTGTTGCGTGATTCACAATATCCTGCAAATTATTGCTTAACATACTCGCTACCTCTAAAACGATTGGCAGCGACATTCCCGAAACGACTTCGATCTCGCGTTCAGGATTTTTCATTGCTACGGCACAGCTGGCATTGTAAGGTGTGCCGCAAAACAAATCGGTCAATACTAAATACGACGCTTCTTCATCACTCATTGCCGCAGTAATTTTTTCTTGGATCGTATCCAGCCCTTCTTCCTTCAAAAATTCTACGGATTCAAAATCTGGCAGCGCACCGAAGATCATTTCGGCAGAATTTTTCATTTCATGAGCCAATTTGCCATGAGCGACTAAAATTACTTTGTTCATAATTCCCTCCCGTTTTCTTTGTTTATCCTTTACTCTGTCGATCGTAAAAAAATACGATCAACAGAGGTAAGTCATTACCCTCGAGTCTTGCCGCCAGCTACATTCACAGTTACACCGTCTATGTAACTAGAGCGGCCAGAAATGAAGTAGGCAACAAGATCTGCCACTTCGCTCAATTTCCCATCGCGTCCAAGCGGAATGGTCTTCGTGTTGGTGTAGCCTGCTCGTAATTGTTCAACGGTAATGCCGCGGGTATAGGCTAAAGCTGTTTCGTACTCGATCGTACGTAATCCAGTTTCTTCCATGATTCCCGGCGCGATCCCAACAACTCGAACACCTTTTTTCCCTAACTCCTTCGCCCATGAACGCGTAAAACTATTCACCGCTGCCTTCGTTGCAGCATAAACGCTTTGTCCTTCCGAACCTTCCAAGCCGCATTCCGACGACATATTGATAATGACGCCGTAGCCTTGTTTGACCATCACACGGCCAACCGCCTGCCCCATCAGATAAACACCCTTTTGATTAATGGCGATCATTTTATTAAAAATTTGTTCATTGATTTGAAATTTGCCGCCTTCAGACATTTCTTCATCGACCAGCAAAGCCGGGATATTGATTCCTGCATTATTGACTACCCCTTCGATCGTTTGAAATTTCGCTGTCGTTACTGCTACTGTCTGCTCCACCGATTCATAAGAAGTGACATCTGTTTGACTAAAAAATAAATTCTCATGAGTAAACGTCCCTTCTCTTAAATCAGCATTCACAACATTAATTCCTAATTCACATAACTCTTTGACAATGGCCGCTCCAATTCCCGATGAGCCTCCTGTGACAATCACTGTTTTTCCTTGTACATCTAACCAATCCATTGCAAACGCCCCTTTTAACATTTGTGATTTCTTTTTAACATTTGTTGCACCTTTATAGTAACCGCACAAGAAAACGTTGTCAATAACTTTTTCAACTTTTTTAAAACTAAATCACAAAAGTGCAGAAGAAATGACCAGCTTCATATCGAAGCTGGTCGTTTACTTGACGTATCAAAATCAAAAATGGATAGAGTTCCTTGAATGGCAACCGCTATTTTTTCTGCTATCAACTCATGATATAATTTATTCATCGAATTTTTTGAGAAGGGAGATATTATGTATATAGAAAAATTAGCCGCAAACTTGAAGCGTCAGGATGAACAACCGAATATTGAAGTCGCCGAAATGTTGGTCTCACATGAGGATAAAGAAGGTGTCTTAGAGATAGTCCAAGGGTTGAAGCAGAAAAAAGCAATTGCAAATGATTGTATTAAGGTTTTATACGAAGTTGGCGAACGAAATCCACAACTAATTAACGATTACGCTGCCAGTTTCCTAGATGCTTTGCTTAGTAAAAATAATCGGCTGGTTTGGGGAGCGATGACAGCACTGGTCATGATAGCTGATGACAAAGCAGACGAAATCTTTCAACAAATTGATAACGTCATGTATGCCTACAAAAATGGCAGCGTGATCACAATTGATAATAGTATTTCCGTTTTCGCAAAGCTGTGCCGAGCGGATAAAAAATATGAAAATGAGCTGCTTCCTTTATTGATCGAACACCTGTCAACCTGCCGACCAAAAGAGGTGGCGCAACACAGCGAAAGAGCAGCTATCTGTATCACTGATTCAAACAGAGAGTTATTTATCGAAACCTTAGAAAATCGAAAACAAGACCTTACCCCTCCGCAAACGAAAAGAGTGGATAAGCTGATTAAAAAGTTGCAGGCATAAATAAAAGCCGCGACCCTAGTCGCGGCTTTTACTATCTGCTGCTTATTCGTACACTAACTCCATGATCGTTTCTTGCTGCTCCTCAGGAATTTCTTCATCGCTGAGATAATACTCATAGGAAATCCCGCTGAACTTCCCGCCGATTTTTTTGATCTCAGCCATCATTGCAAAATAAGGATCTGTCATATCTTCATATTTACCGACATACAGTCCAGACATTGCCTTATAGGATGGGAGAAAATAGCTGTCGCTATCGATTTTCTTCGCATTTTTCACTTCTTCTGCTACTGGAAAACCGACTTCCATCTCAATCGCGGATTCATCTAAGCCGCCATGCTCATCCATATTTTTGAAGGAAACAAAGGGCGTGCTCAAAATTTTTATGTTTTGTTCTTGGATAAAACCTCCTAGTTTCATAAAGGTTGGTCCAATTACTTGCGGTATTTCCTCCACTTTTACAGTAAAGCTTTGTGAAAAAATCCATTGATCCGGTTTAACGATTGGTTCGAATTGCATAGTTAACTCCTCCTTTTTCTTTAGTGTAACGGAACAAGTTGCCAGAACATGTCATATTAAAAATGATTCTCGTAAAAAGAACCGACATAATTCAATACTTTTTCGCGAATCCAGCTAGGTTCAAGGATTTCAACATTTTTTCCCAATGGAATCAGGAAACGATACAAATCGTCGAATTCCGCAAAGGTCAATGACGCATCGAAGCTACTATCCGCATTGTCTTTCCAATCAAAATCCGCAAACTCCGCATATTTTTTATAGGCGATCCGCTTACTAAAACGCAAACGAACGGTCAATTGCGGAAAAATCAGTACCTCTTCAGGAAATGAATAGTTGATCGGCTCTTTTAAGGCAACCTCTCTGATTTGTTTGAGGGGAAATAACCGCCACTCTTCTTTTTCCAATTCCCAAGCAAGCAGATACCAAGTCTGATACTTATACACTACCCGTTTTGGTGCTAATGACAACAGACGAGTCTGACCATATTCAGTATGATAAATACAAGTTATCTCACAATGATTGAACAACGCCTCTTTAATCTGCTCAAAGGTTTGGCTGGTGATCTCCGTCTGACTCAGATCGACTTCCAACCATTCACTCCAATCATAAACCGTCCCCATTTTTTTCAACAGCTCTTCTGTATCGGCTAGACCAACAGACTGCAATAAATGCAGTGCTAAGAATAGATCATCCTGCTCCTCTTTTTCAATCAAAGCATTGCTGACATGGTAGGATTCATCTAGAAAAATACCGCCATTCCGTCCTTTATTCGCATAAACAGGTACGCCTGCCAAACTCAAGGCATCCACATCGCGATAAATCGTACGGACAGAAACTTGAAATCGCTCCGCTAATTCTTTTGCGGTCACCTGCTTTCGGCTTAGTAAAATTAAAATGGTTTGAAGCAAACGAATAACTTGCATAGCTTTTCCTCCGTAAGTATAAAAAACTTCACGAGCTTCATCAGCCGATCGCTGAAAATTGCTTCGTGAAGTTCGTTTAGCATCGCTTATCTTTTCAACACTTCTCGTGCCGTTTCTTCGGTCGTAACTAAGACATTGATGTAACGGCCTTTTAGTGCGCTGGCGATCGCATCTGCTTTATCGACAGCTTCGGCCACACCGATCCGGTACTGTGTCCGCTTCAAATCGGAGATATCGATCCCGATCATGCGATCATCTAAAGTATTATCAATGTGTTCGCCCTCAATATTATAAAAGCGCGACACCACATCACCAACAACTTTTTTTCCTTCTAAATAAGCTAAGACATCCTCGCCATAGAACTGCTTCCAGCTCTCACTCGCCTTCAATGTTGGCGAACCAATCCCTAAAATGGCGATATCGATCTTCCGCCAATAATCGATCAATTCCTGATTGAACTCATTTTCCATCAAGGCCTTCTTCAATGCGACCGTTTCAGGAAATGCCGGCGAATCAATCAATAATGCTCGGCCGTTCAGTTTCTTCGATGCTTCATACGTGATAGTGTTGACGTGATAATCACTGATCAATCGGCCAGAAGGTCCGCCGATCATCGGTACACATAAAATATTTTCCACATCATAATTTGTCAGTCCCTCAGGTATCGCGGACATCGTCTCTCCCCACGAAAAACCAAAGATCATATCATCCTTGATGATCTCCGTAAGATATTCGCCGACTCCTTGTGCTAATAATTTATCCTTTTGGGTACGGCTTAGATCCGCGCCGGCTTGAACGATGATGGCCTTTTCCAGATCGAATTTTTCCTGCAGCTCTTTTTCGATGCTGTAAGTTCCCGCCTTATCATAGTTGATGGAGATATTCACGATTCCTTCATTCCGCGAACGCTTCAACAAGCGGCTGATCGTACTGCGGTGGATATTCAATTCCTTTGAAATCTGGCTTTGGTTTTTATCTTCTTGATAATACATTTCGGCAATGCGAACCAATAATTTATCTTCTTCTTTTTGCATACACTCGCTCCCCTTTTATCACATTTGTGAAAAACATGAGTCAATGTGATTATAGCGTTTCTTTCACTCCACTTGCAAGCCTTTTCCTTTTATGAAAAAATCCTGCTAGCCCAAAATCTGAACTAACAGGATTTTTTTATTCCTTCACACTGCGAATAATATAGTAGCCTTTGTCTTTTGTCACGATCTCCGCGTTGCCGAAGACCTCTTCCATCTTGCTCTTCGCGCTGGGGGCACCTTGTTTCTTTTGGATCACGATTGTCAACGTGCCGCCAACTTTTAATAAAGGTTCTGCCTCGCTTAAAATTTGATGAACGACTTTTTTCCCAGCGCGAATCGGCGGATTACTGATAATCGCCGCGTACTCTTTTTGGTGCAAGGTTTCATAAATGTTGGATTGATGGATATCTGCTTCGATCCCATTGCGCTTGGCATTATTTTGCGCCAACTCGACCGCCCGATTGTTCACGTCGATCATTTCAACTGGACGCTGTGTCTGATAAGCTAACGCCATACCGATAGGACCATAGCCGCAACCTACATCTAACAATGTTCCTTCAGGTAAATCCGCTGCTTCAAAATGATCGATCAAAACTCGAGAACCATAATCGACAGTATCGCGGGAGAACACTCCGCTATCGGTAACGAATTGAAAATTTTTCCCCGCTAACTCAAACGACCATTGATGCAGGTCGTGAGCCGTTTCGGGGTTTTCGGAATAATAATGATTTGCCATAAACTTACCCTTCTGCTAATAATTTTTCTTTGATGTCTCGTGCAATTAATGCGCCTAAGAAATGGTAGCCTTCTGTGGAAGGATGAATACCATCGAATTTTTGCACAAACTCATTCGGTTTTGGATAAACGGTCATGTGATGGTGAAGATCAAGCACGTTAACACCAACCTCTTCTGCAACTTGTTTCGCTTTTTCAGCATATCGTCGTTGGCGATCATTGTCACCGATCGGTAAAGTATCCGTATCAATATACCCAGTCGTCAGTAAAATCACCTTTGATGCATCAAAGGATTCGATGATCTCTTTGATATTTTCACCAAATTCCTCAACAGTATTTTTTTGCTTCAACGAATCATTGGTTCCAAAAGAGATTACCACAAAATCGCCTTCTGCATCTACTGCCTCATTGATCCGAGCCAATCCATCAGAAGAAGACTCTCCCCGATTGCCCAGCTTGACTAAGTGATACCCTGGAAACCCCATTCCTGCCAGCTCATCAAGGATATATTTATCTAAAATATCGCTCGGCTCGCCATTCATCACGCCAGCTAACAAGCTGTCGCCAAATAAAACGATCTTCTTCATATATACCATCTCCTCTTACTAAACTTCTTTCTTATCATAGCACGAATGACCGGATTTATTTAGCCATGTAACGTGTCCCGAATTCTTCCCGCCCCTTTTGACTATATTTCTCTACAAATTCCGTTTTTGCATCAGTGTACGCATCCCGATTATGTTCATATTTTTCCTTCAACGACAATTTCAGCTCTTCGTATTGCCAAGCAGCTTCCGGATATTTTTGCAAATAATCTCTAAAATAGAGTTCATCCCAATCACCCAACGCTCGCACATGCAAATGATAGACTTTTTCCGCAAAGCCAGCAGGCGTGTAGCCCTTGTTCAAATCCAAGGTTTGTTTTTCCTTGTCTTTAATCATTAAGATCCAACCAGCCTTTTGCAGCAGTGCCGTAACTTTTTCAAGATCATAGCCCTCCGGCAATTCCAGTAAAATATCCACGATCGGTTTAGCAATCAAACCTTCAACCGACGTACTGCCGATATGATTGATTCGCTGAATTTCGAACTCGGCCAAAAGCTTCGTTAAATTCTGCTGCTCTTCTTCATACCAATCAGCATATTCAGCACGATGTTCCTTCAATATAATAGGAAACAATTCCCACAGTTCCTCCAGCGTCATTTCTTCAAGATTTTTCATTTTGGCACCTGCCTTCATCAATTAGTTGCTTCTATAATACACTTTTTAACGTCGATTCTTAACATCTCACGAATTTTCGTGCCCGCAACTAAAAAAACAATGAAACTCCTACCATTACAATAGCTTTTTTATGTTTTTTTCGGCTAAAATGGGAGATAGCGTTTCTCAACAGAAAATTATTCGGATTTTCTTGGGAATGGGCAACTTTCTATCACTATTTTTATGGTAGAATAAGCGCAGTTATCAAAGGATGACAACATCTCTCTTCGTAATTGCTTTGACCAAGTCGAACTGAGATACCTAGCAGAATGAAGATCAAACTCATTTTTCGCCTTTTGAAAAATGAATTCATTAGAAGGAGGTTATTATGAACGAAAGAGGGAACTATTTCCGGATCGCCCGTGACCAGTGGCAAGATTTCTACACACCGGGAAACACACCGTTAACGCAAGCAGAGCTTGATAATATCAAAAGTTTGAACGACCAAATCTCAATGAAGGATGTGGCCGATGTTTATGTACCTTTGTGTCATTTGATCCATCTTTATATGAAAGATTTTGAGTCGCTAACTTTAAGTAAAGGGTTGTTCCTGCATCGCTATGTAAAGATGCCGCCTTTTATTATCGGGATCGCCGGAAGTGTGGCTGTCGGAAAAAGTACCACCGCTCGTTTATTACAGACCTTATTGGACCGCTTATTCAAACATCAAACGGTGCAGCTGATCACCACAGATGGTTTCTTGTATCCGAACGCTGTTTTAGAAGAACGCGGGATCATGGATCGCAAAGGATTTCCTGAAAGCTATGACATGGAAAAATTGATCGATGTCTTAAATGAAGTGAAATCCGGCAAAGAAAATATTCCGATCCCAAAATATTCTCATGATGTCTATGATATCGTGGACGGCGAATACGAAATGATCGATTCTCCAGATATTTTGATCGTGGAAGGAATCAATACTTTGCAGCTGCCCGCCAACCAGCAAATCTATGTCAGCGACTTTTTTGATCTGTCGATTTATGTGGATGCTGATCCGAAGATGGTGGAACGATGGTATTTGGAGCGTTTCGAATCCTTGCTGGATACCGCTTTTAAAGATCCGGACAACTACTATTATGAATATGCTATCGGGGATCGCAAAGCCGCCCTTTCGATGGCCCAAGATGTCTGGAAAAATGTCAACTTGAAGAATTTGGAAGAGTATATCTTGCCAACACGAGGTCGAGCTGATATTATCTTGCACAAGGCAAAGCATCATATCATTGATGAAATTTATTTGCGTAAATACTAGCTTATAAAGAAAGCTTGCTTTCTTTTATAATAAAACTTGAAAAGGGGTAATAATTGTGACAAA
>Ga0153985_1000176_pt1 | contig 19666 bp, 12 predicted proteins | sample TSGA069MetaG_FD_104715 | JGI IMG/M metagenome (GOLD analysis project Ga0153985, IMG submission 104715) | Attine ant fungus gardens microbial communities from Georgia, USA - TSGA069 MetaG | ecosystem: Host-associated > Fungi > Mycelium > Unclassified | place: USA: Georgia, Alexander Wildlife...
ACTACATGACCCTTTTCTAAAAGTAATTTAGCCATCTGGATATCATCTTTGGCAGCAGCAATATGTAAAGGCATTGTACAATATGATTTGTCTTTAATATCTACGGAGTGACCATGATTTAAAAGCAATTGCACCATGTCTTGACTACCTTTTAAAGTCGCAATATGTAATAATTTTGTATTAGTATTCTGTGGACAACTAACCATAAATTCAAAAGCGACTTTATCCTTATATTTAACTGATTCTTCTATAATTTGTAATAATTCTTTTTCATACTCTACATGTATTTTTTCATCTTTCGATAAATTATCGTGATATTGACTATGAAATTTTTTTAATCTAAAACTGTAGTCATAGTTGTAATCAGAAATTGCTTTAAATTTTTCTAAAATCTTTTGAACATTTTCTAAATCATTTTCAACAACTGCAATTGATATTTCAAATCTATACTGTTTAATTAGTTCGTCTTTGTCTTGTGGTATTTGTTGAGAGTACATAAACTTTAAATTTAAATTAAATTATTAATTTTTATATCATATATAATATACAATCACAAAAATTATTTTGAGGTTTTTTTTAATGAATCTCCATCCAGTTATTACCGGCTTTAATTTCAGTAATAATTGGTACATCCATATTGGTAGAATTTTCCATAATTTGTTTAATGATCGGAATTATAATATCCACCTCATCAATCGGTGCTTCAAATAATAGCTCATCGTGAATTTGCAAAACTAATCTAGTTTTGAGTTTACGCTTCTCTATTTCTCTATCAAGTAGGGTCATTGCTATTTTGATTATATCGGCGTTGGTTCCTTGAATCGGAGCATTAATAGCTGCACGCTCGGCAAATTGTCTAAGTTTTTTATCATTGATTAGAGGTACAAAACATTTTCGCCCAAAAAAATCAGTGACGTACCCCTGTTTTTGAGCAAAGCTTTTAGTTGCCTCCATATATTCTTGTACGCCTTTATATTCAGCAAAATATCTTTTAATATATTCCGCAGCTTCACTATTACTTATATTTAGCTGTTTTGCTAAACCGAAAGAACTAATGCCGTAAATAATTCCAAAATTTATAGCTTTGGCTTTGCGTCGATGCTCGCTAGTTAACTCCTCTTTTGGTAGATTAAAGATTTGGCAAGCAGTTTGAGTATGGATATCGTCTTTATTAATAAATGCTTGTTTTAATGCTCCTATATCCGCAATATGGCTTAATATTCTAAGCTCAATTTGCGAATAATCGGCTGATATTAATTTATAACCTTCTTCGGCAATAAAAGCTTGCCTGATCTTGTTACCTTCAACCGATCTAATCGGCACGTTTTGTAAATTAGGCTCTTGCGAGCTAAGCCGCCCTGTAGTAGTCGAGGTTTGCAAAAAAGTTGTATGAATTCGGCGAGTTATATTGTCTATTTGCTTTGGTAAACTGTCGGTGTAAGTATTTTTTAACTTGGTGAGCTGTCGCCATCTAAGCAGCAAATCGGCAATTTGATAACCTTGCTCGCTAAGCTTTTCGAGTATATCCGCACCCGTTGAGTAAGAGTTTGCTTTAGCTGAAGTCTTGCCGAACGGTAACTGCATTTTCTCAAATAAAATTTCGCCTAGCTGCTTCGGTGAACCAATATTAAACTTCGTACCGCTTAAGGCAAAAATCTCTTCTTCAAGCTTAGATACTTCTATACCAAACTCGCCGGATAACTGATTTAAATAATTTGCATCTACTTTTATGCCGGTTTTTTCCATTTTATCTATCACAAAGCAAACGGGCAAATCAATCTCCTTGTAAATCCTAAAAGCCTTGTTATTCTTAAGTTCTAAAATATTTTGTTCGTAAAGATCGCAGAAGTTTGCCACTATTTTTGCCGCATCTTCTATCAAAATTTCTTTCTCAGCAGTTTCAAACAAATTCTTTTGCGGCAAGCCTGCGGACATAGCATAGTGCATTAGTTCTAGGTCGTCGATTGCCGTAATTTGCTCTGCTATGTTGGTATAGAATTTTAGCAGAGTTTTTAGTGAATAGGTGATTTTCTTTATAGACTTATCAGTAAGCAAACCAAATATTATATCCGAAAACCAGCTATTGTTAGTTTTAGTATTAAAGGAAAAAAGATCGTTAATTTCGTTTGAGATTTTGATGATATAGGCTTGATTTTTCAGAGACAAAATAAACGCAATATCAGTCCCTTTATTTTGCAGTAAATATATTGCAAATATTCCGGCTTTTTTGGCTTTTTCGGCAAAAGCTTCAAGCTCGGTTTTATTGCTAATCTCCTTTACCTCTACCGCTTTATTATCTACTACTACTTCTTTATGTTCGTTGATTTTGAAGTCAAATAAATTCTCTGCTCTCTTATACAAGGATTTAAAGCCGTATTCATGCAAAAACTCGGTTAACTTAGTATGATCAGGCGGCGACCACTCCAAAGCATCTAACTTAAAATCTAGATCAACATTATAGTCAAGTCCGATTAACTGCCATGAAATTAAAGCTGCATCTTTTGAATTCTGTAATGTCTCACGCTGCTTTATGCTTGATACTTGATCTAAAGAGTTATAAATATTCTCAACTGAACCGAACTGCTCTATAAGACTGCTTGCTGTTTTTGGTCCTATTGACGGCACGCCCGGTATATTATCAGACTTGTCGCCGATTAGTGCCATTACCTCACGCAACTTATCGGAAGTAACGCCGAACTTTTCAACAACATTATCTTCAGTGATATATTTTGCCTTTATAGGGTCATATATTTTCACGTTTTCATTCATCAGCTGCAGCAAATCTTTATCGGAAGATATAACTATTACCTCTTCTCCAATAGACGCCGTCTTAGCTGCAAAAGTTGCAATAATATCGTCAGCCTCAAAGCCACTTTTTTCTAAAATCGGAAAATTTAGGCTGCTTGCAACATTTCGTACTAGCGGTAATTGCGTAATTAAATCTTCAGGCGGAGGAGGACGATTGGCTTTGTAATCAGGATAAATTTGATGACGAAAATTTTTACCGCCGCTATCGAATACTACTGCCGCATGTTTCGGTTTGAAGTCGTTAAGCAGCTTTAATAGCATTGAAGTAAAACCGTAAAGAGCCCCAACAGGCTCACCTTTCGGCGATGTTAGAGGAGGTTGTACATGATAGGCTCTAAAAACAAATCCGTACCCGTCTATTAGTAGTAAAGTATTTTTTTTAGTCATTGTGTTTTTAACAGTATATCTGCAATTTTTGAATTAGGGAAATGCTTTTTGACTAAGCTAAAACCGTTACTTGATTCAATTTTATTTATCAATTGGTTTTTTAGAGTTTCTTGCGGCTGTTCTTTTATTACTACAACCTCAAATTTTTCTTTAGTAAAAGCAAGCAATAACTCTTCTATTTGCTGCTTTATTTTTTTGGTAATTTCAGAGCTTATAATTTCTAATCTACTATCGCTGCAACTTTTAAATCCTACATCATTAAGCAGTAAATAATATATTTCTATTTCATTATTTTCATAAAGATACTTAAGAAAATCTATGATTTCAAATTTTTTTTTTATTTCTTCAGTAGTAGAAAGATTTAAATTTTCATTATCATTCGGTAAATCTTCCGATATTGGTAATGATGCAGAATATATTGATTTTATAATCAACATCTCAGTTTCGATTAGTTGATTGTAGGAAATTTTTATCTCTCCTACCCCTTTACTATATATTTGCCAAAGAATTGATAAATGCGGGAAGCTGATTTTGTCTAAAATATTTCTGATTCTATTGTTAAACGACTCATATAACGGCATGCTATAGTTAGGTAGCATCTTTACTTTGTTAAGATAGGCTATAAACTCCGATATTGATTCTATAAACATTTCAAGATTAACTGAAGAGCCGTAAAGCTTATTGATTAAGGCAATACTATTTGCAACATCTCTATTAACAATATACTCGCTAAATTCTATTATGAGGCTACTATCGACCAGTCCCAGCATTTGGTTAATAGATTGAGCAGTAATTACATTACCGGCTTTTGCGGACATGCTAGCTGCTTGATCCAAAATAGAAACAGCATCACGAGCTGAGCCGTCAGATTTATATGCTATAACTCTTAAAGCTTCGGTATCGGTTTTTAGATTTTCTTCCTTGGCGATATGCTCAAGCAATTTAAAAATTTCTTCAAAACTAAGACGTCTTAAATCATATCTTTGACATCTAGAAATAATTGTTGCCGGTATTTTTTGCACTTCGGTTGTTGCAAAAATAAATATCACATGCGGCGGCGGCTCTTCCAAAGTTTTAAGTAATGCATTGAAAGCACCTTTAGAAAGCATATGTACTTCATCGATAATAAATATTTTATACTTCCCTTGCAGCGGCTTATATTCGGCTGATTCGATAATTCTACGGATATCATCGACGCTAGTTTTACTTGCCGCATCAATCTCAATTATGTCGGGGTGGTTATGGTTGTTAAAACTAACGCAATTTACGCATTGTTCGCATGTCTTGATATCATTATTTTCGGTGACTAAGGCAGAGCAGTTTACGGCTTTGGCAATAATGCGAGCCGAGGTAGTTTTACCGACTCCTCTAATGCCGGTTAAAAGATATCCACCAGCTAAGCGATTATTTAGGATAGTATAACTTAGAACTTTTACAAGTACTTCCTGCCCATGCAGCTCAGCAAAGCCACTCGGGCGATATTTCCTGGCAAAAGGAATATAATTTTTAGATGAATTTATATCAGTCACGATTTAAATTTTGAAGAATGGTTATGTCATTCCTGTATGGATTACATGTCATTCCCACGTAGGCAGGAATCCAAAAAAATATTATTTAATTCAGACCCATTTGGTGACAGGCGTAAGGAGCGAAGCCTATAATAATAGGCGAGTCGACGAACAACGAAGCAGCAAGTGGGTATCAATTAGCTAATATGCTAGTAATGACCCATTATATCCTACTCCGGCTGCTTTCTTTCGAACCTGACCGACTAAATAAGCACGATGCCCACTACTAGCATAAATAACATAACTTGTTTAACTAGAAGAAACAACATATTTTTTTTCTATTTCTGATTTTGTTAGTCTACTAGGCGATCCAAATATTTCCGGATTTTTTAATTTGAACAAATCATTATCAAATTTCTGTACTCTAACTATTCTATCGAATGTAATAGCAACCACGTTATTATCCTCAAATATTTTAAGTGATTCTATTTGCTTAGTAGTTTTATTAAAAGTAATTTCGCTACTACGTTCTGTTACTGTGTGATAAATGTTAACCTTAAAAAGATTTCCCTCACTTACTGCCGACTTAAAAATAAAATTCTTATCAAAATTCTCATTATCTTCTAGCAGGAAATTAAACACGTTCTCGCTTCGAGCAATGCGGCTTACTTGATCCATATCATAATCATACATTGAAACAAAGTTTTTAGTACCGATTATAACTATAGGGAAGGGCGGGTAATAATTACATCTGAAATTATATGGTTTGCTGATTAGTAATTTTCCTTCAGCTACATGACCTTTAGAATCTTCTTGAGTAAAATCTACTGCCACTGATTTTATCGCACGTAAATAATTTTTTAGCTCTGAAATAGCTGCCTTATCAGTTTCTCCAAAGGCAGTAATTGAATTTATAAAAATACACGTGATAACTAAGAGAAATATTTTTTTCATTTTGATTGTTTTATATTTTAAATTATGTTTAAAATACCTTAGTTACATACTTAAAACAAATAATATTTATGAAAATTGTTGCCTTAAAAGAAAAAGCAGAGCATGAAACACGAGTTGCTATAACACCCGAAGTAGCGGGTCTTTTAGCTAAGAAAGGCTTTGCCGTTACTGTTGAGAAAGACATAGGAATTCACGCCGGTTTTCGTGATGAAGAATATATAGCAATCGGTGCTAAAGTATCTACAGTACCGCTCGAAATTATTTCTGATGCTGATATTATATTAAAAGTGCAACCTTCGCCTTTAAGCGATAAATATAGTGAGCTTAAATTTGCCAAAGCCGGTGCTGTTATTATCGGACTTTTGTCGCCTTATTTAAATCATGAATATATGAAAGAGTTAGCTGAGAAAAAGCTAATCGCTTTTGCTATGGAGCTAGTGCCGCGAATTACCAAAGCCCAAAATATGGATGCTTTATCTTCGCAAAGTAATTTAGTAGGTTATAGGGCAATAATCGAGGCAAGCTATCATTACACTAAAGTTTTTCCAATGATGATGACGGCAGCGGGTACGGTTTCGCCGTGTAAAACTTTGGTGCTAGGTATCGGTGTTGCGGGTCTTCAAGCCATCGCAACGGCAAAAAGACTGGGTAGTATTGTCGCCGGGTATGATGTACGAGCTGCAACTAAAGAACAAGTAGAAAGCTTGGGAGCTAAATTTATTTCGCCTGAATTGCAAGAAGATTTACAGGATAAATCAGGCTATGCCGGGGAAAGCTCGGAAAGTTATAAGGCTAAACAAGAAGAGTTTTTAGCCAAAACTATTAAGAATTATGATATAGTTATTACTACCGCTCAAATTCCAGGCAAAAAAGCTCCTGTGCTGGTTACGGACGAAATGCTAAGTTCAATGAAGCACGGATCGGTCGTTGTTGATATCGCAACCGCCACAGGTGGAAATGTCGAAGGTTCAAAAATTGATGAAATCGTTACTAAACACGGCGTTACTATAATAGGTTTGTCGAACCTTGCCGCTAAGATTGCCACCGATAGCTCAAAATTATATTCTAAGAATTTATATAACTTTTTAAATTATGCCCTGCAAGACGGCAAATTTAATATGGATGATGAGTTAGTGCAGTCTATGCTGATTACTAAGGATGGCAAAATTGTGAATGAAAAATTTGGGTATACTCGATGAACTTGAAAAATTGGCTACGTCGTCCTATAAGATCTGCAGTACTCACGTACTAATCCAAGTTGATCTTTGTATACCCTTATCCCATAACTTGTGAACTAGGTCTTGTCTTAAAACAAAGCGGTCGTGCGGGATAACACAAAAACATAATTAAGAGAAAAAAATATGAATCAATTACCGATAATAGCAAAACAGGCTAATGAAATTGCTCAAAATACTCAAGAGTTATCAAATAAATTAAAAGATCTAGTAGTGGAAAGCAGCTCGCAAGTTATCGCTTCAACCATCGATCCGTTAGTGTTTGCTATAACAATTTTTGTGCTAGCATCTTTTGTCGGTTATTATGTGGTATGGAAAGTAACTCCGGCATTACACACTCCCCTAATGTCAATTACTAACGCTATTTCAGGCATTATCGTACTTAGCTCTATTATTGCCGCAAGTAGCCCTGTTTTTGGCTTCTCTAGTTTGCTTGGAATTTGTGCAACTCTACTTGCTTCTATAAACATCTTCGGTGGATTTATAGTTACAAGAAGAATGCTAGAAATGTTCAAGAAGAAGATCTAATATACTCGTTGAACTTGAAAAATTGGCTACGTCGCTTCTCGCTTTTGATCCTCACGTAGTTTATCTACGCTGCGGTCAAAAGCTTCGAGGCTTCTTGCTCTTTTTCAAGTTGAACTTTGTCTATTAACTCTTCTATTTATTATATATACATTATGCTAAAATTCTTAAGCCCTTATTATTTCGGTAAATTGTCAGAAATAGTAATACCGATACTGTCTGTATCCACCTTTTTAACTGCGTTTATCGGGCTTTATTTCGGGCTGATAGCTTCCCCGCCTGATTATCAGCAAGGCGAATTTGTGCGTATTATGTACGTACATGTACCGGCATCTTGGATGGCACTCAGTATTTACGTTTTCATAGCTGGTTGCAGCTTCAGCTGTCTAGTATGGAAAACTACTATGTCGTACTTGCTTGCGGTCGCTGCTAGCTATATCGGTGCTACTTTCACCTTGATCAGCCTAGTAACCGGCAGCTTATGGGGCAAACCTATATGGGGAGTGTGGTGGGTATGGGATGCTCGGCTTACTTCGATGTTAATATTATTCTTGCTATATTTAAGCTATATTATAATTATTAATAGTGCCGACAATATCAGAAAAGCCCAAAATCCTGCTTCAATTATTGCTATTATCGGACTTATTAACATACCGATAGTAAAATTTTCTGTAAATCTTTGGTATAGCCTGCATCAACCGGCTAGCGTTTTAAGGCTAGGAAGTCCAACTATTCACTCTTCAATGCTCAAACCTTTGATTATAATGTTTGTTAGTTTTATATTGTATTTTTTGTTAGTATTAATTTTAAGAACTTCTATATTAATCAACAAAATTAAAAGCCAATAGTAAAATGACTTATGTTGTAACCGATGAATGCGTGAAATGTAAATATACTGATTGCGTTGAAGTATGTCCGGTGGATTGCTTTTATGAGGGCGAGTTTATGCTTGTTATCAACCCTGACGAATGTATAGATTGCGGCGTATGCGTTCCTGATTGTCCTATAGATGCGATAAAGCCGGAATCACCGGAGTTAATTGAGTGGGTAGAGCGAGCAAAGTACTTCATAGAGCATGAAAAATGGACGGTTATTACCAAGAAAAAACCGGCTCTACCTGATGCTGACAAATTCAAAGACGAAAAAGATAAGTTTAATAAATATATGGTCACTCTTGTGTAGCATTGTTGCATGGATCAACTTTACCATCATTGCAGGGAGGTTATTTTAATAGCCGACGCGGGAATCTTACAAAGTAATATAAGTATAAGACTCCTAAGATTGCTTTGTCAAAACTTATAGTTTTTCCCTGCAATGACGATTTGGTATCCATACAACAACTTAAACATTGTGATTATTTTACAACAAGCTCATTTAAAATCACTCTTTAATACACCTAAATTATCCATTAATCTAGAACCAAAAATCTTAATATGTTATACAAGCGGTAACGTTGATTAATAATTTAAATTTGAGGTTCTAAAAATGAAAAAGTTAATTTTAATAGCCGCTACAAGTGCAACTATTTTATCTTCAGCGGTTTCATTCGCTGATGGTATGGATAATGAGTGGTATTTAAGAGTAGATGCCGGTGCAGCAATGTTAAATAAACAAAAAGATAAAGTGACTGGTGTAAAATTAAATACTAATACAGCCTTTAGCGGTGATGTAGGTATCGGTTATTACATTGCCGAAAATTTTAGAGCTGATTTAACTTTAGGTACTATAGTTGGTGGAAAATTAAAAAAAACAGGTACTTTTACAAGCGGGCAGTTTGTTGGAACTACCGGTTCAGTAAGCCACAAGCCTACTATTAACCGTTTGCTCGTAACCGGCTATGTAGATTTATCTAATTTCGAAATGTTTGATGTTTTTGCCGGTGCAGGTATCGGTGCGACATTACTTAAAGATAAGGATACGTATACCGGAGCTGCATTTTATAACGGTAACCAAGTTGATCTTGGTACTATTTCTACAAAAACAAAAAATAGAACTAATCTAGCTTATAAATTCACTTTAGGTGCTTCAACCCAAATCACTGACGGTGTTAAAGCGGAACTTGCTTATGCTTGGATAGATGATGGAAAATCAAAAAGTAAATCTAGAACTACTTCTCAAGGTATAACCGTAAGAACTGGCGGAATGCGTTATCAAAGCCATAACCTAACTGCAGGATTAAGATTCGATATATAATTGTCATTCGTGTCATACCGCGACTTGATCGCGGTATCCAGTAAAAAAATGTCATTCCTGCGAAAGCAGAAATCTCTCATACTGCGACTTGACTTTTGTCATTGCGAGGAGCGAAGCGACGCAGCAATCTTAGGAATTATACATTATCTCATAAGATTGTCACGCTCCAGTCGTTCGCAATGACACTGAAAAACAAATTTAATTAACTAAACTAAAAACTTTAACAAGGAAAACATAATAATTATGAAAAAACTACTTTTAATAGCTGCTGCAAGTACAGCTTTTTTATCTTCTGCTTCATTTGCTGAATGTGATATGAATGCTCCTATGGACTCAACAATGTCATCATCATCAATGGAAAATCAATGGTATGCAAAAATCAATGCCGGTGGTGCGATCTTTAATAAGTTAAAAGTTTATCTACCTTACGAAGAAATTGGAAATGAAAGTATTAAGTTAAAATCTAAAACAGGCTTCGTTGGCGAAATCGGAGGCGGTTACTATATCATGAATAACTTAAGAACCGATTTAACCGTTGGTTTTACTACTGTTGATATAAAGAAAACTGTAACATTCACAGACGGTGCCGACACAGTTACTGTAAAGGCTAAAGCTAATCCTACTATAGTAAGTTTCTTACTTAACGGTTATGTTGATTTCGTAGATTTAAGTATGTTTAAAGTCTTTGCCGGTGGTGGTGTCGGTGCTGCAATATTGAAAGAAAAAGGCAGCTCTAGTATTACAGGAACTGTTGATGATGAATCTGTATCTAAGAGTATTTCAGGTAAAGATAAAAACAAAACTAATTTCACTTATCAGTTATCTTTAGGAACTTCATTTGAAGTTGCAGACGGTGTAAAAGCTGAACTCGTTTATAGCTGGAGAGATTATGGTAAAAGTCGTAATGGTTTACGTTATAGAAGTAATAACTTAATGGCTGGTTTAAGATTTGATATGTAATTTTTTACATATATAATTTAAATCACTAACAAGAAGGAGTCTTTTTAACTAAAGACTCCTTTTTTTATTTGTGTACTGCCTAGATATTTAATCTTCATTGCAAGGAAAAACTATAAGTTTTGACGAAGCAATCCAGTTAAAAAATGCTATAAATTAGCATTTTTTATTATTTCTTCTGGATTCCCGCCTTTTCGGGAATGACATTGGGGACAGGAATAACAATAAAGATCAAAAACAACATAAAAAAAACAAAAATTTATATTGCAAAAAATATCATTCTCGGTTTATTGTATTAAGCAACTTATGGTTAATAATTATCAAGAGTTAAACATTTACAATAAAACAGATATTCATATGACTAATTTACGTGAACAAATAACTGAACTCCAAAGAATTTTTAATGAAGCAATTACAGCCAATGTAAATAACAATAATAATGTTGATACGAATTACTTAAAAATATCTGATATTATAAAGCATATACAAAATATATTAGAGCCTTTTATACAAAACAGAGTTGAATATGAAAATATGGTTTTTTTGATGGGTCCTACCGGCGTTGGAAAAAGCACTTTATTAAACTATATAGCAGGCAGGGATTTATTTTTTAAAATGCATAATGATAAGCCAGGTATCTTTCCACAAGATAATGAAAAAATCGCTTATGTAGGGCAAGGGGAAGGTTCAACAACAATAGTGCCAAATATTTGGCAAGCAAATACAAGGGATTTTCAAAATACATCCTTTATTGACTGTGCAGGAGATTTTGATAGTAGCGGAGTTATTACAGAAGTAATTAATTCTAAAATTAAATCTTTAATAGCTCAAAATGTTAAAAATGCTAAAATTCTACTGGTTGCTAGTCAAGATTCAATCGGTCCTTCCGGTTCTTACGGTCTTATTTTCAAAAACGGCTTAGAAAAATCCGCTCAATTTCTAAACGACATTAATTATTTTCAAGATAGTATCGGGTTAATAGTTTCGCATGCAGGGCGTATTGCAAATACCGGTAGAACAATAGAATCTTATTTAAATAGCGTTAGCAACAATCCTCAGATAGTAAAATATAAACCCGTTATTGAGAATTTAATTCAACATAATCGCATTGCTGTTTTTTCTAAATACTCGGATGAAATTGAAGAAAATAATATTTATGCTCCCCCTGCATGGAATCAAAATCAACGAAATAAAATAATTGATCTAATCCAAAATATGACTTTTAAGGCGATACCTCAAGGACTATTTAATGATTCTTCATCTGTGGAAGTTAGGGAACAAATGAGCAAAGCTTTTGAAATACTAAAAAATAAAGCCGGCAATTTACTAAAAATTGCTATAATGCAAGCATTACAGGACAAGCTTATTGTACGTGCTACTGAACTCAAACTTTTTGCAGAATTTATAGAAGAAAAAGTAATTCATAATAAACTTAATACCGGCTTAATTGATTATATTAAACACTTAAATTATTACAATTTTTTAAAAGTGTTAATGTCTGAGGATATACAAAAGTTAGGTCAAGAATTAGAATTTATAGCACCGTTTACAAAAGCTCATCATCAAAGCGGACAAGTAAAAGAAAGCTGGGGAACAATAGTTAACACTAATCTTTTATTTAAAGATGTTCTTCATGAAGCTAAAATCATTATCCATGAAGCTGACGAGCTATTTTCTGCATTTGTAGAAAAGACGAAGATAATCACCATCGGTTGTTTTGGGGAAAATTCAACAAAACTTAAAACACTTTTTATAGATTTATTTAATTCTTATAAAAATAAAGCAAATATTGAAAATAATAAAAACGATGATAAATATTATTTTTATCAAACAGAAAAACAATTTTCTGGTTTTAAGCCAGAATCTTATACTGAAAAAGAACCTTATGAAGCAAAAGAGTCTTATACTGTATCTGCTGTACCATATGAGGATGTAGAGCATTATACAAGAAAAATGTGGATTAATCTTCAGACGGGGAAAAAACTTGGTTACGAAAATGAATATACACCACCTGCAAAACCACGTCATGGATCAATTCAGGAGAGGTTAAACTATTTTATGGCAAATATGAAAGTATTAAAAGATGTCCCTCACACCCGCCCTATCATAAAACATAGAGACGAAACAAGAGAGCGTGATGTAATTAAATATCAAACTGTTACCAAATATAAGGATGTACCGCAATATCAAGATGTTCAGGTTAAAAAGTTTAATGAAACAAAATATAATCAGGATTTGAAAAATGCAAATGTAGCTATAAACGATTTAAAAGATAAAGTTAGTGACGTTTTGACCCAAATAAAAGCTATTAATTCCGCAAAAAAATGTAATTTGCCGTTAATTGTAACTAATAAAATTGAAAATCATACTAAAACCCAATGCCTTGCCGATAAGGCAAAACATAATGAGTTGAATGTAGATATAAAACCTTTAAATGATGAATGGAAATATTTAGAATATGAAGCACAGGCATTATCTCAATATGAACCTGAAATAATGGGTAATAATAATTAGTACGAAGTGATTAACGAAGCAATCTCAGGATATTTTCGTGAGATTGCCACGTCCCTTATAGTCGCTTGCAATGATGGAAAACTGATCCATATATAACTAGGAAAGCATATTATATATCTCCTTCATATATTTATGATTCAACCAATTTTCGGCATTGCCGATAATGTAAAGGTTATTTTTTGCTCTACTAATACCGACGTTTAGGACATTAGGCTTACTTGTCATAATGCTTCTTGCTCCCTTATCTTCGGGATGTTGAGCCCCTAGCATCATAATAACCGTATCGTTTTCTCTACCTTGAAAAGCATGGATAGTGCCAATATTGTTAGTACAAAAGCCATCAACCTGATTTTCGATTTTTAGCTTATGTGCGGCATGTTTTAACCTGTATTTTATATAAGAACTATAATTTTTATACATAGTTATTATATAGATTTTTCCTAACAATTTTTTATCAGGAATTAGGTTTAATAGTTCAAATAATGCTTCAATCTCAGCTTCAGACTCATAGTGCGATTTTTTAGAACGCTCATCCTCAACGTTAATCCATCTTGAGTTACCTAAAACTTTTCTAAGTAATGATTCTGATGATGCAGCGGCAAAAATCATTTTATTTTCATAAGCAATCCTATTACATATATCAAACATCGGGTTTTGGCATCTTCTATGTACTAATAAAGGAAAGCCTACGGCAATATTACCGTATTGTGTTTGATATAAAGAATTGCGATCCGCTAAATGTTGTACTGAGACCTCAGAAGGCGACCACGCTGAGTAATTGACTTTAAGCTTTTGGCAAACCTTATTTATTAATGCTTGACCTAAAATAGATATAGGAGCCGTCTGCATAGGATCACCGACTACTATAACATTTTTCGATTTATAAATAGCACTTACCGCACATTGTGGGGGAGTTTGTCCCGCTTCATCAATAATAAGCCAAGCAAGATCATTATGCCTAAAATGCTTAAACATATTGTCAAAAGAATGAAAAGTTGTTGAAACTACAGGAATGACCATAAAAAAGTTTTGCCATAAAACTCGCCAAATTTCCGGCTCTATATTATTAAGTTTTCCACTTATTATTTCCGAAAAGAAATGCAAACTATTCCAAAAATTATCAGCATTGGCATTTATAAATACCTCGTGTAATTTAATCGCTTGGATAAATAGTTTTGAGCGTAATTTTTCAACTTCTTGATTAAAATAAGGAGTAGTTTTATGAAATTCATCATAGTCATTAGAATAGTTTTGCCAAAAATCATCCTCCTTAAAGTTTGCAACGTCAAATTTCTTAGCTTCTAAAAATTCTGTGTGATCGGATAAAAATTTTTCTATTTGTATAATTTGCTCAACATCAAGTTTTAATTTTTTAGATTTATCCTGTAATAGTTGAATATCGGCTTTAGTTTTTTGTGCTAGGTCTAATTGCTCACTTTTTAAACGGGTTAAACGCAAATTATCTTGAATAAAATTATCATATTTCTTTGTTTTAAAAAAAGTATGAATTATTGTAAAGAAGCCTAAAGACAAAAGGTTACGTTCATAATCTAATTCTTGGATTTTAGAATCAATATATTGTAAGGTTGACTCTAAACTTTTTATCTGTTCAGTCCATTCTTCCAAAACACTTAAAAGATCTCGATTTTGATAATTTTCTAACAAATCGCTTTTTTGTTTATTTAAACTAATAACCTCTTCTATCGCTTTATTGATATCTAAAATCTCTTGATGTAATTGATTAAAATATTTGCACTCTTTTTGCCATGTTTCTTTAATTAATGTCGGTGAGTTACAATAGTTAGGCATTAGATGTTTTAGAGTATGAGCTTCCGGTTTGCCTTTTAATAGATTTAAATATTGGAACATTGTTCGGCATTTGTAACTCTCATTATTTTTAAAGCTGGAAAATTCAGGTTTCCAAAATCGATCCATAAAAGCTTGACGATTAGCACTTCTACCTAATACTGCGGTAAATATTCCCCAATTTTTATCATCATCCTCATCATTTGCTAACCAGTCAAAAAACTTTATTTCTTCATGATAAATTTTATCTATTTTTGCATAAAGGGGTAACTCCTTAGAAATATTTTCAACAGCACTATTATTAGATGATGCTACCACAATTTCATGATTCTGAAGCGAAGCATCTATAGCTGCAACCTCATAATCAAGACCCATAACTTTAAATTCATGTTTATTACTGCTAAATCCTTTATCGGGAGCCTTAAATTTAGCAAGATTAAATGCCCGTTTAACATAAATATTGGCTATTATATCGAATAATAGGGTAGTTTTACCGGTACCTGGCGGACCGTTGATGGCAAAAATATGTTCATTATTTTCTGTTTTTTGGATAATATTATTAATTGCTGCAGTTTGAAGAGCAGCTAAACAATTTTCCGGCGATGAAGGCCAACGTGCAACTTGCATTTTAGAAAGCTCAAGTAGTTCCTTTAAAAGTTTTGGCTCATTTAAAACATCTTTAAAATCAGGCTTGTCCTCAACTCCAAGATATTTAGAAATTGGAGAATTAGGGGTAAACTCATCGATATTATTGCGTACTAGATCAAGCGGTTTTAAGAAAAAGCTATTAAACATTTCTAAAGCCGGTGGAGGTGCCCAATCTAATTCTTTTTTAATTTGTTTTTCTGAAGTATCATTTACTTCTTTTTGATGAAAATTGTTTTTCTTATCACCGGCTTTAAGTTTTCGGTAAGTTGTTTTTCTTACGCATATCTCAGGGTTACGTAGTAAAAACTTTGAGTCAATACCAAGTTCATTAATTATAAACTGAGCAATATAGTTAACTCTGTCTAAATTAAATTTTTTCTGCTGGTTAGTTTTATCAAAAGAATCTTTTAAGGCATTTACTATTAACGCAGCACTATTATCTTCAAACTCAACTAAATCCTTAAAATCATCTTCCGAAAATCCTTCTCGCACAATTTTTCCAAGAACATACGCTCCTGTCGATATAACCATTGAATTATCTATAAGATTCATATCCTCATCAAGCGTTAGTGCAATGACCGGAGTTAGGGTCGGATTTTTGCGATTTTTGTAACTATCGGAAAGTTGCGGTTTTACATTAAATAATTCATTAATTTTTGCCTCAATGGCAATTTCAGCTTCAGTCCAGTTTAAATAACCAAGATATAAGTGCCAATGAACAAATATTTCATAACCCGGTACGGCGGCTCTTAATGCCTCTTTGTTAAATTTTTCAAACGGTGCATCCTGTAATAAAAAAAGTGCTTCTTTTCTACTTATTTCTTTATAAAATTCTTTCTGGGTTGCAGCATGCTTTTGTGCATAAGTAAAATAATTGCTTAAAGTTTCATTTTTAGGAGGAGTTGAAAGTTCTATAACTTTCCATACATCTAGAACATTTTTAACTTGTTTGTCTGTTTGATTATACATAAAGAAAATTTTGTCTTTAAAATAGAAATTATCCTAAGTATAAAATCAACGGAAGTAAACAACTTATTTTGTATCATTACTTATAGCTATAAGGTTTGGACATAATTCACACAATTATTGCTAAATTATTAATTATTTTTAATAAAACATTTAATTTAATTATAAAATAATTTAATATATTTTTTTAACTCAAAAAGGATATAATAAATGCAGAATAATAAAGAAATCATTAAATATATAGCATCTAGTGTTTGGTCTTCTTGGAATCCTGTAAACTGGTCGCTAAGTATGCAACTAGCTGCTGCGGGTTATATATTCTCTTGTTTAATTGATGGTAATGATGCAAACATAATTGAAGAGATACGAAAAATAAGTAATGAAGAGGAATGGATTACAAATAACCACGATTTTCTTTTTCTTAAAACACAATACCCGGCTTCTCGTTATACAATACTTGCGGAAAAAATACCTACATGCCTGAAAAGATTAAAAATATTTCATAAATTTGATGAAGAGAGGTATGTACCCGATGAAGCTTTAGCATCTCATAGACTTATTAATAACTTTTCCAATTCATTAAAGCATTTTAATTTAACTTCTCTTATAGATCCCACTGATTCCGATTCTAACTATCTTATATTATGGAGTTGGACAAGAAATTTAGGAGATATTTTTGAGTATTTTGGTCAGAAGTTAAAGCGTGTTTGCAATAAGGTAGAAAAAGCAGAAAATTATTGGGAGAGTTATGAACCGGAAGCATTCTATAATTCTACTGTATTTCACGAATTTATGAGTACAATAACGCTTTGTAATGATGCATTATTAGGTTGTAGGGATATTATATCAGATATATATCACGAGACATTTTAGCACAATCAAAAATCTAAATAAGTTTTTTTATCAACTCATTTTGACTTTCAGAAATTTTACCTATACTAGCGACTAATTTTTGCTTTTTTAGTTCTTGTTTATCCAGCTCTTTTACAATCGCTTTTTGTACATTAAGACTAGGGAGTGGAATTTTAATTTTTTCTAGTGTATTTTTATTAAGAGTTTTTCCTTTAGTAGCATGTTGAATGTATGAAGAATAATCTAAGCGTGGTAACAAATAATATAAATATTTTGTTAATACTCGTTGTTCATTTTTTGGAATAATTCCAGCAATTGCTTCATTAGTGTAGAGTTCATTTCCAGCAATTGCTACTTTCCCAATAGTAAGCTTAAAACTAAAAAGTAAAGTTCCTTTGGGTAGTAATTTGACATTTGATTGTTTAACTCCTACATCATTAATTTTTTCTTGGGTATCCATAATATATATTTGGTTCATATCCCTTATTTTGACCCATAAATTATTACCGTCAAATAAGCTTAAATCCTTTCGAGACGGCGTCCCTCCAATAATTATATTGCAAAGCCCTTCTTCGCCACCTAGAGTTACAAAATTGGTACTATTACTTGGTAATTTTCTATAATTATCCATTGAAAGTTTATATTTTTGATTTTTTATATAATCAAAATCTATAAAAAACGAATTATTGGTCTCTTCTTTATCTTGCCAAACTTGACGTAATAAAGTTAAATCATTTTCCTTGATTGGATTTCTTCCTAATTTACTTCCTGTTTTTTTAAAACCATCTTCTTGAACATCAAAAAACCAAACTTTTTGTGTTTGCTTGCCTTTTGTAAAAATAATGATACTAGTTGGCTGTCCGGTATATGGTTTAAATACAAATTCATGTAATTTAATCACTGCTATCACTTGACACGTTTCTAAAAGAATTTTTCTTATTTTTATATATTCCCCATTTTCATCAAATAATAAGCCTTCCGGTACCACAACTCCAGCAGTTCCACCATCAACTAATGCTTCAATTATATGTTTCATAAAAACTGGATTTGCATCTTCACTAATAAAACCATATTGGAATGAATAATCAGTTTTTTGAGAAAAAGGAAAGTTTGTTAGAATAATATTGTAAGTGTTTAAAATAGGATGCTTTAAACTATCCATTTGTTGAATATTATTATGTCCGTCACCAATAATAATCATATTCATCTTTGCTATCTTAGCAGTTCCAGAAATCTCTACTCCATAAACTGTATCTTCTTTAAGAATTTTAATATTTTGTGAAGTTTGTTTACATTTATTTTTAATATGTCTAAATGCTTCAATAAGAAATCCTCCAGTTCCACAACTTGGATCATAAATAGTATCACCAAATTTTGGATTAACTAAATCAACCATTAACTTAACTATATGTCTTGGTGTAAAATACTCACCGAGATCTGTCCCTATACTTATTGAATTCTTCAAAAAATATTCAAAAGCATCTCCTTTAATGTCTGAATCAGCATCAAGTAGTTTTAAGGTAGAAAGCTTATCGATAATTCTTCTTAAAGTGTTTGGATTTTTAACTAAAAGCTCTTTTTGGAAAACATCACCACTGTTATTATATTTATTAGCTAGTTGAGGCAGGATTATTTTATTTATATATTCCAACATTGTGTCCGCTTCTAAGTTGTTAAAGCTTTCCCAACAATATTTTTTTTCTAAAATTCTTTTTTCATTTTTGATTTCTCTGTCTTCTTCAATCTCACTAATTAACTTCAAAAATAAAAGATTTGAAAATTCAACAAATCTTTCTATACCTTCTCTGATACCTTCTTTACGTAATAAATCATTAGCTTCAGAAAAAATCTTAATTAATTCTCGTTTAGTATAAATAATTTTTTCTGGAGAAAAAATTGATGCTCCTGCTTCTATAAACTTTAAAAGTTGTTTTTCCGTGAGCAAATCAGTCACTAGTTGGTTATCTATTTTTAATTGTCCTTTACTTCTAATATCATAAGTTTCAAAAATTGCACCGTCTGTAATAAAAATAATATTTACATTTAATGGAATAGCGTAAAATTCGATTGCTTGACTAAGAGCTTTTTTAAGGCTTTGACCGACACGTTTTGTTTCTATTATTGCAATCGGTTTATCTTTGTTTGATTCGTATAAAACATAGTCTGGTTTTCTGCCATTTAATTTCTTATTTTGATCAGTTGTTTTTGCTCTTTCAGTAAATACATTACATATTTTTGAATGTTCATCTACATTCCATCCAAGATTTGATAACATTAAATCAATTTTTTTCCTAGTTGCACTTTCTAAGGTAT
>Ga0153985_1000178_pt1 | contig 19569 bp, 14 predicted proteins | sample TSGA069MetaG_FD_104715 | JGI IMG/M metagenome (GOLD analysis project Ga0153985, IMG submission 104715) | Attine ant fungus gardens microbial communities from Georgia, USA - TSGA069 MetaG | ecosystem: Host-associated > Fungi > Mycelium > Unclassified | place: USA: Georgia, Alexander Wildlife...
AGCCCGCTCATTGAACCGCTCAGATGTGACAATAGACACGAGCATTAATTGGTGGATTATCGGACTGATCGGTTTAATTATCCTTTTGTTAGCTTGTTGTATCTATTTATTTTGGCAAAAGAAAAAAATAAACAAAGAAAAGGAGTGAGGTACTTGTTCTTACGACTTAAAAAAATTTTTTCTTTATTAAGTATTCTTCTCTTGTCCTGTCAAATGCTTCAACCAATCACTGTTTTCTCTACTACAACCTCTCAGTCAACTCAAGAAATAACAACATTAACTGATGAATTAACGGATGACACCCTAACTCCCAACTCCTCTCTTAATTCTGAAGAGGAGTTGGATGACGACTTGTCTCCCATAATCACCGAAAACGATGATACTGAACTTATCTTTGATTCCGATGCTTTATCAGAAAAAATCAATGAACTTTTTTGGATAACTTTTACAAGCAATGTAAGTATGACAGAAATAAATATTTACGTTCCAGATAATATCTCTATCGTTTCAGAACAACTCTCTAGTGGTGAAACATCAGAAAAGAACGACAAAGGTTGGACAGTCTATTTTGAAAAAGAACAAACTTCATATCGTATCCCCTTCATTTCTAATAAAGCCGGTACTTTCACTGTGATTTTTGAAGAAGAATACGATATTTCGGTTAATATCAGTAATGATATTCTCAATAATGTCGCAGGAGAAACTGTCCAATCTACGGAAGAAGTAGAGTCTTCGATAGTGGGAAATTCTGAAGAGCTAAGTACTACAAGTTCTACAGATGTTGAGCAATCTTCAGATCTGGAAATAAGTACTTTTGATGAGAGTACTGTTCAAGATGTAGCTACATGGGAAGAATTTGTTCGTGCATTTGCTGATGTGTCGATAACAACAATCAATATTACTTCTGATTTTGTAACTCCTACAAACCCAAGACTTAACCTTACTGATATTACAACAGGAACCACTTCAAATACCAGTGGTGGTGCAACCTATGTTTATTTAAGCCCAAGTAGTATTTCTAGAACTTTAGTTATCGAAGGTAATAACCACCAGCTAGATTTTCGTTCTGTGGCACTTTGTTTTAGCAATACAACCGCCAACAGCAGTAACCCCTGGAATGTAACATTAAGTAATATAGAAATATACCATGGGAATTACTATGGTCCTATTACATTTAACGATTTGAATACTGCTAACCAGACTGCTAGTAGTATAACTTATCAAAATATAACAAATATTGGTAACCAATTGATCCACTCCCCTTATAGCAGTGTCTACCTTTCCGGAACCACAAGTAGTAGACAAGTAAGTGAGTACACATCTTCTTTTGGTACTTGGAAAACAATTGCGACGGACCAAACAAATATATACGCTTCTAATCTTACTATCCTCGAAGATGCAAATATTATTTTGGAAACAATTGGTGCAGGAAATCTTGATCTCGGGGCAGTTACTCATCCGAATAATAATTTCACAATGGAAAAAAACTCAAAACTAGAGGCTACTTCAAACGGTTCCGGAGGAGAAGCTGATGGAGTCTCACTCTTAGTTAGAAAAGGCGATGTAATAATAGAAGACGGTGCAGAGATGATTCTAACTCCCCAATCACTTCGCTCGGCTGTTTCATTAAGAGTTACCGGAGCTTCTCTGACAATCGATGAAGGAGCTTCAGTGATTATTAATTCTTCTGGTACAAAAAGCAATGCCAATGGGTATTACTATAATGTAATTTGGATGGCTACCGGAAGTATTTTAGAAATAGCTAACGGAGGAAAGTTGGATATTACAGCAGCAAATATGGGGACTTCTACTTCCAGCATCATCTATGTAAACGGGAATGCTACATTCTCTGTTGCAAGAGATGGAATTCTTGACGTAAAAAGTGATAGTACATCGCAATCGCAATACTTACTATACTTTGCTTCAGCTGGTTCTACATTTGAATTTTCTGATGCAGATCACGTGAATTTGGAAAGAACTGCAACTATTTCAGGTACTGCTACCACCAATGGTCTGATTTATATTGCTGGGAGTGGTGGAAAGCTACAAGTTGATGTGCAAAATGTGAAACTTTGGAGTCGAGATAATTTCACATCAGAACCCGACTTTACTTGGTTACCTATTTTTAATCTTTCTCTTTCTTATTCAGGAACTACCCCTACTATTTCATCCGTTTCATCAATAGCACAAAATACAGTTGATACGTTTAAACAAAATTTTACTACTCAAAATGTGCAGCGAGTTTTATTTGAAAAAATAGCAGATGTAGAAGTTTCTATCAATGAATTGACTGCAGATAAAACACAGTCGAGTTCTCACGTAATTACTGGAACAGCAACACCCAATAGTGTCTTATATTTTTCCGGGGATTCTGCTATTCCTGAAGGAACTATCATATCTCCGGATGTCTCTTCAAGTACAATGTATCATACCATGGCAGATGAGAATGGTGAATACCGATATGAACTTCCTGATAATAGTTATTTTGCTGAAGGAAACGAGGTTACAGTTTTTGCCTTCTTGAACGGAAAATCTGCAGAAGCATCTACCATTGTGTCTGCCATCAAAGAGCCTCCATTGCCAGTTGATCCACTTGACCCAGAAACAGAGGTAACGCCTGAAAACCAGCCTCAACTACCGGAAGATCAAGGAGCATTTAGCATTGATTTTGTATCCTCATTTGATTTTGGCAGTCAATCAATTGCTGTTTCTGATAAAACATATTATGCCAAAGCCCAACAAATAATTAGTGATGAAACTAGTAATGTCTCAGAAACACGGCCTAACTATGTACAAATTACTGACCAACGTTCTAAAGATGATCGTGGAAGCTGGCAGTTAGCAGTTACCCAAAATCAGCAATTTAATGATACAGCCAACAATGCTTTAGATGGAGCTACCCTTCGATTTTTGAATCAACAATTAACTTCAACGAATCAAGACGACCCTCCAGAAATTTTACAAACAGACTCAGTAGAATTGATACCAGGTGTACAGAAATTACTATTAAGTGCATCTTTAACAGAAGGAGTTGGAACCTGGATCTATCGTTTCGGTGATGGAACCACAGCGGAAGAAAGTATTTCACTTTTTGTGCCAGCAAGCGCTACTCCAAATGCTGATAAGTATACTAGCACTCTTTCTTGGCAGTTACGTTCTGTTCCAGAAAACAATTAGGTAAAGCTGATCCTCTCATATAGGCATTGGAAGAATTCATCTAGTTTTATTCTTTCAATGCCCTTTAATTATATCTAAAGTCATATCTACTTTTTTACATTACTACCAATCAAACGAAGATTTATGAACAGGTTACAAAACAAGAATGGAGCTCAATGAATGGAAATGACTGATTCTTCATCTATTTTCTCTAATTTATATTTTTTAGCACAACCACTATTTGATTTCACGAATTCAGCTAATCCAATATTTGGTTATGAATTATTGTTGAGAACTCAAGAAACACAAGCTTTTCCTACTGAATTTTTTGATAGAGTCATTTTATCTAAAACATTGAATGCCGAATTACTAAAATGGTATTACACAGAAATCAAAGGTATACTTGATAACACGAAGAAAATAATCAGTATAAATATCCATCCTCAGCAACTATATTATTATGAAACGTTCTCTATGCTTGATAAATTAAAAATGCATCATGAACAATTATTAATCGAAATAACTGAACATGATACACATCCCTCCATTTATAGGCACTCGGATGCAATATTAGAGAAATCAATTCTAAAAATAAGGAAAATGAAGATTAGCACTGCCTTAGACGACGTTGGTACAGGTATTCACACACTTGAAAACATAATTAGACTTATGGAGAGTGTCGACGTAATCAAGTTTTCCACTTTGTCTTTCAAACAATTATATTCAGAAGAAATTTTATTTTTGATTGACTTTTGGGATAAATTTTCTGAAACTCGAAAAGTTAAGATTATTATTGAAGGAGTTGATACTCATATGCTTCATCGAGACTTGTTGTTGAGGAAAATTTTTCTACAGCAAGGCTATTTTTTATCCAAACCCATTCCGATATCAGATATTGAACCTTAAAATTTTTTTAGTACAATTTCAATACAGTTTTTTTCTGAGATAAAAAGGGGGACAAATATATGATACTTAGTAAAACCTATTTTTCAAATTTTATATTTAAAATGAGTTGTTTAGAATACATTTATTCTATTATAAAGGATGATGAAAAAAATTTTGATTTGTCTAACTTACAAAGAGAAGAAATAAATTATATTATAGATAATAATCTTTATAAAGAATTATTTTCTTCAAAGAAAATTTATTTCTTTTATCACAAAGTAATACTAATAAGAAGATCAAAAAAATTATATTTAAAATTAAAGAAATACGAGTGGATAATAGATAAATTTGATTCAAAAGTTAATTTGTAGTGACAACATAAGTCTCTTGAGAGTATAAGGAAAATTGGTCAATTGAAGAGTGAATAACATGATTCCAGTCAAAAAATAATATAATATTATATGAATTCGTTTTTTTATTCTAAGAAAATAAGCGAACAAAGAAACGAACATCCTCCTTATATTCTTCGTAGACAGAAGACAAGCCATATATTTATAAGGCTTGTCTTTTTTCTTTATTCAACAGGTAATAGCTGAACTATTTAAATATTTGTAAATAATATTTCCAAAGAAATATCTAACATAATCCTCAATTATTATTCAAAATTTACATTTTCAATTGTTTCCCTTAGCTTCATGTAAAATTATTATTCGATTACTAATAGCTAGAGTAGTTGGTCGATGAGATACTAACAGGACAGAACGATTTTGTGCGAGTTCTTTAATTGTTTTTAAAATAGCCTTTTCGTTCAAATAGTCCAGATTACTGGTAGGCTCATCCAGTAGAAGTACGGGAGCCCTTTTTAAAAATAAACGTGCCAACCCGATTCTTTGCCGTTCTCCGTCTGAAGGTGTCAGGCTATTTTTTCCGATTCTTGTTTGGTAACCACTTGGTAACGATATAATCCAATCATAAATCTGGGCTTTTTTACACGCAGCATCAATTTCATCAAGGGAATAGTTTTGGCCGATTCGAATGTTTTCTTCAATCGTAGCTTCAAAGAGAAATGTTTGCTGCTCCATAATTCCTTGCGATTCATGCAATGCCTCTTCAGATAGTTGTTGAATTGATTGATGGTTTACCTGAATTGTCCCAACATCTGGGTCCCAGTATCTTTGAATAAGTTTTACTAATGTACTTTTACCGCTACCACTTTCACCTCCAACACCAATAATCTCATTTTTTTCAATATTAAATGATAGATTATTAAAAATCGATTGTCGTTCATGTGAAAAAGAAAGATTTTTTATTTCTAGACTCTCTACTTGATTTATCTTAGTAGAATGGTTCTGGAAAATCACATTCGGTGATTCATTAACTAGCTCGAACAATCTTCTACTGCTGGCCATTGTTGTTAACAGGGAATTTCCTAAACCATTCAAAGCTAGAACTGATCCAAATGAACTTAAACTTAAGACAGTAGCAATTACCGACGTATCCTTAGATAAATTCATATGAATACTAATAATAAGTATAAAAAAAGAAGTAAGAATTAATACACTTTCACTTAAAAACTGCAACCACGTTCCTTGTGTTAATTTCTTTCGATACTCACGGTTTAATTCACAACCAGCTCTGCGTAACTCATTTGACTTTTTTTCTTCTAACTGAAATTGAATAATTTCTGATATACTCTCAATGTTCTCAATTACACCCTGATTTAATTTCAAAGTGGCCTTATGCATTTTTGTTCCAACCGTTTGATAATAAAGGTAACTAAAAGTAGGAATGAATACACCAACAATCAATTGTCCTACAAATAATAGAGCAGCTAACCACAAATTAAAAAAACTTAAAAATCCAACTGTACCTAATGTAGTAAAACAAGCAATCATTACCGGCGAAACTGTATGGGCAAAGAATACTTCCAAAGCTTCAACATCGCTCGTAATTGACGTAATTAGTTCAGCACTGTGTTTTCCCGTCACTTTAGCAGGTCCTAAATTTCGAATTGTATTAAATATTTTTTCACGTATTTTTGCCAATAATCGAAAAGCAATATCATGGTTTAAGTATTGTTCAAAGTAGCGACTTACTCCTCGAATCACTCCAAGTATTATCAAAAAAAATAGTAATTTGGGGAAATTTATATCTCTGTCGTTAATGAACGAGAGAGCTTCAAATGTTGCTAGTAAAGGGATTGCTACAACCGATAGATTACTTATAGTTCCAAGAATAACAGCTAAAATCATTTTCCCGGAAAGAGGCCTTGCGAACCCCAGAAGCCAACGTAATTCTTTAAATTTCATTTTTATAATCTCCTTCAAGAATTTCTTCCTCTTCTTTAAAATATGCTTGAAAATAAGAGGAGTACTCAAACAATTCTTCTGGGCTTCCTACTTCCAAACCACTATCTTGGAAAACATAAACTTTATCTGCCTTCAATGCATTATACAAACGATGAGAAATAAAAATAACGATTTTATGTTTCGAGATTTGATGAATTACTTTCAAAATCACTTCTTCACTTTCTTGATCAATTCCAGAAGTAATTTCATCAAATACATAAAAATTAACGTCTTTTAGTAAAGAACGTGCTAGTAAAAGCCGCTGCCTTTGACCACCAGAAAGATTGCGCCCGTTTTCAGATAACTGAAAATCCAATTTCTCTGGCTTACTTTCGAAAAAATCCGCCATATTTACTTTTTCTAGTACTTTCCAGACTTTCTCATCAGTTATTGAATCATCTACAATCTTAAAATTTTCTCTTACCGTTCCTTGATATAAATAGCCATGGGAATCAACGTAAACTGATTTTTGTTGAATAGATTGTTTAGTTATGCTTTGTATTTCTGTCTCATTCCAATTAATGAATCCCTTGTAACCAGATAGCCGGTGACTAACTAATTTGGCAAATGTACTCTTACCAGAACCAGATCTTCCTACAAATGCGGTTAACTCCCCTTTTTTTAATGAGAATGAGGAAACCTGAAGAATATTTTTACCTTGTTCCTCTCCATAGCTAAAAGAAAACGATCCCGTCAGTTTCTCTAATTGTTCTTCAAATGGTTCAACCCCATAGGCAACTTCCTCTGTCTCTAAGTAGTCAAATAGTTTCCCCATCGCACTAATTCCATTCATTGCTACATGAAACAAGGATCCCAGCTGGCGCATAGGGATAAAAAATTCTGCACTTAGCAATATGAATAAAAGTATGCCATTTAAGCTAACACTACCTTCAGTAAATCCATAAAATGCTATTCCTATGACTAATCCTGCTCCAGAATAGGAAATAATATCCATGATAGTTATAGAATTTAACTGCATAGACAATAAAGACATTGTAGACTTACGAAATGTCTCAGCGTGATCATTCACTCTCTTCTGTTGTGCTTCATCTTGATTGAAAGCTTTAAGTGTGCTTAGCCCACTTAAATTTTCTTTAAATACTACTCCAAGATCAGTGTAATTTTTCCAATATTTACCAAGGATTCTTTTGGCAACCTTCATAACACCCATGATAATCAATGGAATTAGCGGCATACAAAGAAGTAAGATGGTTGCCGGAAATGCACCATAAGGATATAAGATCATAAAGATAAGCATTGAAGAAAATATACAATAAAATAATTGAGGTAGAAATCTTGAATAATAAATCTCTAACTGTTCAACTCCTTCTACCGCATACTGCATCAATTCAGCAGTCGATAAAGACTGTACTTTACCTAATCGAAAAGATTTTTTGATTACTTGATCCCTAATATTCATTCGTAATTCTGCAGATGAACGATAGATTTGAATTTCTAGATATTTTAGTAACATTAGTTTTATTGATAAAATAATTAAAATTGCAACAAAAAATAAGCCATTCAAAGTTGCCTTTACCTCTATCAATTGTGTTAAATAATTTGCAAAAAGAAACCAAAGTATAATTGAGCAGACTAAGTTAAGAATTCGAAAAAACACAATCTCTATTAAATTATTCTTGTTGGTCAGTTGGAATAAACGTTTATCAATCATTCACTTGCTCCATCAATTATTTTAGTCTTACTCTTTCTTTTTAAATACCATGTAATACCTATAAGGTGAAATAGATAAACAATCCCCATTGTGACTCTCATCACAAGGTTATCGACAAAGATACAAGGAACTAAAAAAACAATAAACATTGCAATAAACATTTTAAAAATTCCCTTATTAGTGATCTGTTTTTTTATAATTGGACGATCAACATATTGAGTATAGACATTGGAATGAATAAATTTTTGATACAAGCGATCTGAGCTTCTTATCCAAAAAAAAGCTGTAATTAAATAGAAAACTGTAGTAGGTAGAAATGGTAATACAATTCCTAACGTACCTATACTAAATGTAACCAATCCAATAACGATAAAACTTATTTTTTTCATTGTTATCTCCTAATATTTTTTGATTAATTATAACATATAATCTTTTTAATTGAGAATGATTATCATTAATATTTTAGTTAAATACATGTGCCCATAATAATTGGATATATTAAGTTGCTTTCAAATTTCAGTTTTTATCTTTATACTTTTCTCAAAGTAATAATATTAATTTTTATTACTTTAAATTAGTTTAATAATTCTCATCATTGGGATCCCAGGAGGAATTACCTTAGAAAAGTCCTATAAATTCTGCTTGCGAATATAATATAGAAAAGTAAAAAAGACCATCTATCTCTTTATAAATACAAGAGAATTATGGGCGGGAAAAGATTGACACGAAAAAAGCCTTCAGAATGACGAAGGCTTTTTTCGGTTCCACTTAATATAATGTTTGAGGGGGGAGAAACCAGTCGAGCTTACTCACTAAAGCAATCAGCATGCTGAAATAAAAAATGGGTACCTGTACTATCAAAAAAGATTAAAAAACTAACATTGTAAACTATAAGAATCGTATTTTCGAAAAAGATAGCTATATTAGAGAATCTTGGGTCAGTCATATATTCGTTTTAACAATTTGAAGCTACTTCGTACAGAAAAATAAAATTCATTCAAAGTAATAATTTGTTAAAAACATATCTTCTTTCATTCAAAGAAAAAAGTCATTTCATATTTGTATTCTTCAAGCTTTAACTGATAGTCGTCCAATACATCAGGACCACAGCTTCTTGAGCCTACACCATGTTGTTTATGATCCGTATAAAACCAGATACACTCTGAATCATTCAGTTCATGAATATGCTGTGCCGTATCGATCGTTGCTAACGCTTGTTGATGTTGACTAAAATGAAACGGTAGGTGACTTGTCCATCGAAGCTTTGACTGATTCTGAGCACTCACTTCTACCCAACTTGTCTGCATATGATTGCCGCTCTCTTGAGGAAAATGATAGAGGAAACTCATTTTATCACTTGCTTGTTCAAACACATCAACATAGGTGCCATTCTCAGCATCTGGATATGACTCGATCGGTCCTTTTCCTAACCATCGGGTTCTTACGAACTCCTTTGATAGCGCCCATGCTAACCCAATCCTCGGCAATGTTTCTGGATATTGGTGCTTCGGTAAACCACTAACTCGATACTCGATCCGACCGTCAGAATAAAACACCATTTCTTTTTTCTCGTGAATGTGCCAGAAATTCCCAGCAGAACCATGCTTCTCCTCGATCAAAAGCTTAAAATGATTCGAACTTTCTAAGAACCATTCTATAGCGACGAGGTTTGTTTGCATCCGATCGACACCGAATTTGCGCCAGCTTTTTGCGGATACAAAATCGTTGTCTGTCACTGGACGCCAAAACACACTTTTAGGACTTTTCACGAGTAGTTTTCCTGCATGGTTTAGTGCCCATTGACCATTTATTCTATTCACTCGCAACGTATAGGCACCGAAGTTTACCAGGATCCTTTCGTCGTTTTCTTCAAAGTAATCAAATGGCAACGAATGGTCAGCTTCGCTCACGACTGCTAAAGGTCTTTCTACCGATTGCACGAACAAAGGCAATGAATCTCCTTTATTTAAAGCATCGTCCGTGATCGTTGCTTTAAATAAATTGGCTTTTTGGCAAGCTGCGCGGTCAAAGGGTACACGGCTCACCACAGTTTCATTAGCGGGAACGGAAAGCACAAGTGTTCCTTTTTCTAAAACAGTCTCCATCACCTTATACGCCCATTCGATTGAAACCTTTTGATATGAGAGAAAACGATTCGTATTCGTGACTTTTATTTCTCCAGTAGTAAAGTCCAACGCCAACTGCAACGGTGCTTGCCATCGTTGAATATCAAAATAACTCGGGGATGGGGTTAAATCGGATTGGACTAACCCATCTAAAACGAAATTATAGTCATTCGGTTGATCGCCAAAGTCCCCTCCGTATAAATACGTCTCTCGTCCATCACGCTCTGCTTTGATCCCTTGATCCTTCCATTCCCACAAAAATCCCCCTTGCAGCTTAGGGTATTTCTCAAAAAGTTCCCAATATTCTTTTAAAGAACCTGGACCATTCCCCATAGCATGCCCATACTCACAAAGAATATATGGTTTTTTTATTTCCCTGTTTGTTGCGACGTCGATCAACTCATCTAATGGTGCATACATACGTGAATTAAAATCAGCATAGACAACATCTTTTTCATAAGAACTTGCATCGGCGGATAAGCAATCTCTGGACTCCCCTTCATGGTGGATCAGACGGGTTTGATCTGCTTGTCGACACCATCGGATCATCGCTTGATGATTCAAGCCGTTCCCTGACTCGTTGCCAACAGACCAAAATAAGATTGAACAATGGTTTTTATTGCGGCTGACCATTTGCTCCATACGATCTAGATAGGCTTGCTGCCATTCTTTTGAATCACTTATATGATTTTTATTTTTTGCCTGTAGCATACCATGGCATTCCAAATCAGCTTCATCCATAACATACAAGCCATACGTATCACACAATTGATAGAACTCTGGGATATGCGGATAGTGGGCAGCTCGTATCGCATTAAAGTGCGCTTCCTTAATCATGCGTATTTCTGTTTCAAGGAATTCTGGTGTCACCGCACGTCCTTTTTCGGTATGAAACTCATGATGGTTGATTCCTTTAAGGAGGATCGGTGTACCATTCACACAAATCTCGCCGTTGATCACTTCAATTTCACGAAAGCCAACTGATTGATAAATCACTTCTTCAGCAGTTTTGATCGTTAACCGATAAAGATTGGGCGTCTCAGCAGTCCAATGATCCGGGTGAACGATCGTTTTCTTAAATACATCCCCTGATGTAAAACAGCCATGCTCTTCAAAAATTTTTATTCCATTACGTTCTAAATGAATCTCACATGGTACATCTTCCCCATGAATAGCAAGAAAAGAAAGTTTTAGTTGTGCATCTTGATAATGCGAGTCAAAGTGCGTTTCAACTTTAAAATCCCAGATAGCTTTGTGTGGTCTATAAAGCAAGCTCACCTCGCGAAAAATGCCACTCAACCACCACATATCTTGGTCTTCGATATAAGAGCTATCCGACCATTGAAACACTTGCACGACTAATGTATTTATTCCATCAAGTACCTGTTTTGTAATATCAAATTCAGAAGCATTACGACTCCCTTTACTAAAACCGATGTATTGCCCATTAAGATAGACGACAAAACAATTGTCTACACCCTCAAAGCGCAAAAGCTTACGCATGTTTATGGCATCTACCTGAAACGTCTTTTGGTAAACCGCAGACGGGATCTCAGAGAACGTATACGGAGGATCACAAATAAACGGATATTGGATATTCGTGTACCAAGGTCTTCCATACCCCTCCATCTGCCAGTTGCTTGGTACAGCTATTGTTTGCTGAAAATCCTCTGAGGAAAGCACCACCACTTCCTCTTTCGTATATACATGAAATTTTTCGTTATAACGAAAGTCCCAAGAACCATTCAAGGAGATTTTACGTGATGAGGCGTTCAATTGACCGTCTAGTCCATAAGGGACATAATAAGCTCTGGCTGTGGTCTTCCCTTCAGAAAGTACTTGAGGATTCCTTAAGAATTCTGCGTTAAACATGATTTTCTCCTTTACATTCTATTGCTCCTTTAGCCGATACACAGATTCGCGTAAGCAAATCTCTGGTTGAAATTGATAAGGTGATTCTTTTAAAAGCATTTCTTTGTCGGTTCCCTTCATCAAATCCAATAATAACTCAGCGCTTAACTCACCAATTTGACTAGCTGGTTGTTTGATGGTCGTAATCATTGGGTTGTGAAAAATCGCAAATGTTGCATCGTCGATTGAAACGATGGAGAGCTCTTCTGGAATCCTTGTCCCTTCTTTTTTAGCGAAAATCAAGAACGCTTCCAAGAGGACATCACTCGTTAAAACTAATCCGGTAATTGACGGATCCATCAGTATTTGTTTAAATGCTGACTCACTTTGATACTCCTCAATCTCAAATACATTTACTTGCGATTCATCGATCCCATTTTCTTTAAGCGTCTCGAGATAGCCGATTACCCGACCTTTTCGGTTTGATACCTCACTTTTTCTATAGGGATAAGTAACTAAAGCGATTGCTCGATGACCATTATCTATGAGATGTTGCGTGGCAAGACGAGTCGCACATTCATTATCCAAAGTTACAGATAAAACCTCTAGGTCTGGAATCGTTCGATCGACAAAAACTAAAGGAAAATCCGCTTCATTGAGTGCTTGGTAGTAACTCCTATTTTCGGAATTGGGAAATAAAATGACCCCGTCCACTTGGCGAGCGCTTAGTGAAGACAGATATTGCTGCTCTCGCTCAGGATTATTATCCGTATTGCACAGAAGCAATTGAATATTCTCCTGTGCAAACTTCCTTTCAATTGCTCTTACAAGATCAATCGTAAATTGAGACGCAATATTCGAAACAATAACCCCTACTGTATTACTCTTTTTAAACGTAAGACTTCTAGCAATCTCATTGGGAATGTAATTGAGCTCTTCTATTGCCGCCTGGATTTTCTTTTGTGTCGCCTTACTCATAAAAGAGTAACGTCCATTTAAATATTGAGAAACAGTACTTTTAGACACTCCAGCAGATTTCGCCACGTCCATAATGGTCACTTTTCCCATCTTATGATCACCTACCGTTTTCTTTATTCATTTTGATATTTCATAGCCCAACCCGCATTTTGTGCAATTCTTTCAGCAACTCTATTCAATGCTTCTTCTGCCGAAAGTTCTCCACTAACCGCCTGTGACATCGCTTGACGATAGTCATCTTCCAAATACAAGCCCCATTGATTGGCTTCATCAACTAAGAACTCTTCTGGAATATTCGCTAACTCTTGTACGTACAATTGATAATCATCCACTTGGAAAGTTGATGTGGGCTCATACGTATAATTTTCCATAAACGGCAAGCCAAAATCTAAGTCTAAGAACTCCTGATACGTGGACTCAGAGTTATAAAACCACTTAACAAATTCGGTTGCTAAAGCTGCATTTGGACTATTCTTCGGAACTCCCCAGCCACGTCCACCATTTAATGCCGATTGTTGTTTGGTTCCAATTGGAGAAGGCATAACACCAAATTCGATTTTGGCATCTCTAGCAATATTCGCATAATTAAAGCTACCTGATAAATAGATCCCTACATCCCCATTTTCGAAGTAATTCATTGGATTATCCGGCGAGCCCCCAGCCCAAATATTTTTAGGAGCAATCCCCTCCTCGTTTGCTTCGATAAACTTTTGAAGCGTGGCGATATTTTCAGGTGAATTGACAGCAACTACGGGTTGACCATCAATCGTTTCAGTAATACTTCCACCATTAGAATACATTAAGTTATCGTATCTTGCACGAGAATAATCAACTGCTAATCCAAAGTTTACCGCACCAGACTCAACAAGTTTTTCTGCGTTTTCATAAAGCTCCTCAAGCGTCCATAGATTGTCCGGTGTCGGCGGTGTGATCCCTGCTTCATCAAAAGCTTCCTTATTGTAAAAATAATTAGTGACCGTAATTTGCGTAGGTAAAATTTGGATACCTTCGTTGTAATTTCCTAATGCGACTCTCAAGAGATCTGGGTCAAAATAATCCATATCGACTTCTTGGGATAAATCAACAAAGTCTTCAGGATACTCTTTATGCAGCCGTGTCGTAATTAGTAAATCTGGCAGATCATCATTTTTGATCATTAGCGGAAATTTCGTTAATTGATCATCATATCCAACGACTAAAATTTCATAATCATTTCCTGTTTCTTGTTTCCACTTCTCCATTGTATGAACGACAGGATCGTCTTGACCAGGTTCTGAATCTAACATGACCGTAATCGTTCCCTCATTTGCCGAATCATCTGATTGGCTCCCACAAGCAGCGAGTCCTAGTAAAGCACTAATCAACATCAACATTGAAACAATTTTTTTCATCTTCATTCTCCTTTAGTCAAATAATCTTCCCTGATTGGGCTAAACGCATCAATCAAATGTCCTTTTCCTGAGATACACCGCGCACCATGTCTCGCATGAGGGCGCACATAAATACTTTCACCTGCATGAAGTATCTGGGTCGTTTCTTCAATCACATACTCAAAGCTCCCCTCCTGTACATAGGTGATCTGCTCATGAGGATGATCATGTAGTTCCAGTGTTTCAGGTGAACCGTTAAACGCAATAGCAACGACCATCAGCTGTTTACCATAGGCAAGAACCTTTCTTGCTGTGTGTTCATCAATCTTTTCATAATCTTTGTCTGTCATAATCTCTTCCTTTTCTATTTATTACCTGATGAAACATTCGTTCCAACAATATATTTTTGTAAAAAAATGTATAAGATCGCTACAGGAATAATCGAAATCACTGAAGCTGCTAAAATGGATTGCCAATCCGTATTCCAAGCACCAATATAATTTCTGATAGCAATCTGGATCGTATAGCGATTTTGCCGTGACAAAACGAGCAACGGCAAGATATAGTCATTCCAACGCCACATAAAGCTAAAAATAATCAAGGTGATCGTCGTAGGTTTAGCAAGTGGAATCATGATACTCATAAAAATGCGAAATTCAGATGCCCCATCCATACGTGCTGCCTCTAAAAAGGAATCTGGGATACCAATGAAAAATTGACGATACATGAAAATACCAGTTGTTGTGGTGACGACAGGTAGAATAACCCCTAACAAGCTATTGTATAGGCCTAAAAAGGAAATAACGGTAAATTGAGAAATAATCAAAGCTTCACTTGGAATTAAAGTGCCTAGTAAAAAAACACCAAATACGATTCCGGTATATCCTAATTGCTTACGATAGATCGCTAAGGCATACCCGCACATTGAATTAATCACAACAGTGATCAAGGTGCCGACTACCGCTATGAAGAAACTATTGTAGATATATTGAAAAAAACCATTTTCAATCACATTTTGGTAATTTTCTAACGAGAATTGTTCTGGGAAAAAGCTTAATGGATACGAAAACAATTCACCGGAAGACTTAAACGAGCTCATGATTAACCATAGTACTGGGAAAAATATCAAGATTCCTGCAGCTAAACTGACAGTGGTCTGAAGGAAAGACCATTTTTGATGCTTCACTTGTTTATCCATTCACTTCTCCTCCTCGACTAAATCGAAATTGAACAAAGGCGATAGCTGCGAAAATAATCATGACGATCACAGAGGCAGCACTCGCATACCCATATCTTGCCTTATCGAACCCTTCAGACAAAATGTACTGAACGATATACGTCGTCGAAGTCCCTGGTCCCCCTTGGGTGATCCCTTGAATCAGCGCATATTCCTTCAATAAACTAATGATACTTAAGAGTGAAACCAAAAATGTAGTAGGCTTAATCAATGGAACGGTGATATGGAAAAATTTCTTCCAGCCAGTCGCTCCATCCAACAAAGCTGCCTCATCGATTTCTTCATCGATCCCCGATAAAGCACCAATGTAAATCAGCATATAAAAACCGGTAGACGCCCAAGTACTGGCGATAATGATCAGCATTTTTGTAAAAAAAGGATTGGTCGCCCACTGTACACGAGCAAACCCCAATTGCTCTAATAAAAAGTTTACGAGTCCATATTGCTCGCCAAACATCCAATTCATTGTTAAACCGACAACGAGAGAAGATAAAAGTACCGGAAGATAAATCAATCCACGCGTCAATGTCTTGAAGCGGACTACCTTAGATACCATCAGTACCGCTAAACCAAGTGGTAAAATAACCTTAAAGGGCAATGAAATGAAGGTATAGATGAAGGTGCGTCTAAGTGTTTGATAAAACTCTCGGTCTTGAAACAGTTCTTGATAATTTGCAAAGCCAATCTGATTCATTTGCCGAAACCCATCATAGTCCGTAAATGAATAGAAGAAGTTTAAAGCCAATGGAACAATAAAAAACAATAGAAACAACAAGGCACAGGGGAGAATGAATAACCAAAACGAGTAATGAAATTTTTTACTTTGCTTGCGCTTCTTTGTGTTATCTTGCTTTTCTTGCACTTCTTTCACCTCTTTAATGTTATTGTTTGATTAAAAGTTTTTCATTGATCAATGAGAATGCTACTCCTGCATCCTGCACCTGAAAGCCATTCTCTTTGGTTATCTTGAGCTCCTTTAGTTGTTGTTCGATATCAATCGGGTCATTGGGTTTACGTGCCATGCATTTTACAAAAACAAAATGATCTGTTCCAGAAACGATATATTCCCGATAAGCATTTGCTCCTTCTTTGATTAACTTCGGTACCTCTGAAAAATAGATCAGACAAGCACTTGTTTGGTTCCCGAAGTACAGCCAATGGTCCTTTTGGATAGAAAAAGTAAGCTCCCAATAAGGATAATACAAGTGGATGAAGGGGATCTCTTCTTCTGGAATAGAATAGCGCATGACCATTCTATTCTTTTCTTGATAAATTCTAGGGAAGGATCCATTTCCTGCCCAATAGCTTGGGCGATTTTCACCACTATACTTGTATTCTCCAGGATGATTGATCCAGATAGCGGATTGACAGGTATCTAATGTGATGTTCATCATATGTTGCTGATACCCCTGCTTTTGAAAATGATAATCTTGGCAACTCACCATCGAATACTGTGGGGTTTTGTATAAATAGGTTTCAGCTTCGTTAATGCCTTGTCTATATCTTGCTATCAAATGATTCTGGGGTGCAAAGTTTTCTTGTAAATTGGCAGGTGGCACATAGTCAGATAAGGAAAATAATGCTGCTGCTCGTAATGCATCACTAAAGTGTCCGATTCCATAAGCAATTTTTGTTAAAGCACCGATCTCATTCATCGCAATGGATTTTAGATTGTGTTCATAAACGCGCCCATACGTTGAAGCATAAATTTGTTGGAAACTATTGATTGAAACCAATTCAAAGGTTGAATCTAATGCTTGTTTCGCTAAAGCTTTGATTTCTTCATCAGGTGCCCCAATATATAATGAGAAAAAGCCAATGAAATCAATGGGGATATACGTTACCGAATTCCATTCCGCTAACCCATAACGCAAGAAGTGTTCAAACCATTGTTCGATCCGTTTTTTTCCTAATTCGGCTTGCTCTTCTCCTGTTCTACCGCTCACGACAAAAATGTCATTTGGAAACAAATTTCCAGCGAGATATTGAGCGATATGGAAAAGTAAGGCATGATTTTCACTGAAATACCACATCACGTCATTACCTGGCTCATCGATCCAATAACGAAAATTTAAGCTGAGCTCCTTGATTTTTTGTGCTAACAAGTCAGGAACCTTCTCTGGAAACCGTTGATAAAACATCAGTAGCGGGACAAAAACGAAGTCTGCACAATCTCCTTTATGTTCAATCAAACTAAGTCCGCTAGTAAATCCTGGTTGATCAAACAATTCGTCCGCTGGCGAAATCTCATCTAAGAGCAAGCGGCACAGTCCAACATTGATATCATCTAACGACAATCCTGCATAATAAGTGAGCGCTTCCTTTTTTCGACCATCCAATGTATTTGAGGTGATCGTATTTTCATATTTTTCTTGATGATAGATAGCGATTAGAATGATTCTCGTCAAATATTGACCGTCAGATAACCTAACCCCAAATTCTACTTTTGTAGTACTAGCAAATTGATAATCAGATACATTTCCTATACTGTACTGTTCGTTTATTGCTTGAATCTCGATGTATCTGTCTTGGTTAGTAAATTCTGTGATATTGCCATCTTGCATCTTTGTCTTGGGCCGATTTACTAAAGGATTGAAGCGGATCCGTAATTGACTATCTCTCTGAGCTTTTGCATGAAACGCAATCTCACCCTCTGTGTAATAATCTTTGGCAAAATATATGGAGTTCAACAATTGTTTGGCTTTTTGTGCTTCATCGCTCGGGAAAGGCAAAATACAAAAACCATTGATCATTTGCTCGCTCGTGTTTTTCATTGAAAAACCGAAATTAACATCTCGTTCACCTAAATCATCCAACAAAACAACGATCTCATTTTCTCCTTCACCAAACGTTAGCTCTACCTCTTGCTTAATAGACGTATTACGAAGATATGAAAGAAATGAAACTTGTTCATTGCCGTTTACCCAAATCTTCAAGCCACCATACGTCTCTAATAAAAACGGAAGTGTAACTGCTGATCCTACAGTTACAAATATCCTCATCACAACTTTTATATACGTGGGATTCGTCATAAATGAGGAAAATGTCACTCTTGTATCTTCAAAAGTCTCCACTAATTGATCTGTGGTTAAATCTGGATAATTAGCCTCTCGAATCGGCTGCTCCTGAATAAATTTTTCCCGACATGGATAAGAAATATGATATTCATGCTCGTAGGGACTTGCTCTTAGCTTGTTAGAAAAAGTTTTTTTATCACTGCTGTACTCTTCAAATTGAATTTCCGAGCGCATGAATTCTGTGAAAAACTCATTTGGAGCAACGCTAAATTCTTTTTTGTACACTACCGTACCTCCTATTTACTAAACCGGTTTACCAATTAATAAAAAAATTTAGGAAGGACCTCACCTTCAACTAAACCGGTTTATATTTGTTGGGTAAACTGTATCATTTGATGTAAGCGTTGTCAATAATTTTAGCGAATTAATTTTTGTAAAAAAATTTTACCAAAGAAAAATTAATGTCTTCCCTATACACCTTTATGACAGTTGTCACAGTGTGTCTTCAAATGGAGGGAATTTACAATAATACTTTACGTCATTAATTATCTATCTCTCACGTTATTGGGAAACCTCGATGATGGATATTGTAACATCCCCTGTTGTCCTCTTATTTTATGTCTAACTGACTTTATATTAAGAAAAATGCGGAAGGAGCTATAGGTTGAGCAATTAATGAAGGCTCAAAACATTTTAACTTCTTAAATTTTGAAAGAGTTACTCTGAATTTCATTAACTCAAATATTAATTGTATGTAGATTTTTTTCCTAAACATTCTATACATTGTACAATATAATTTCCGAAATAATGTGTCAGAAAAAAGTTCATATATTCCTAAATACTTGATGTATTTCCTAATTATTTACATTAAAAAAAACTAGAATCACACCTTATTTTCTATAGTTGTATATGCCATAAATCTATATATA
>Ga0153985_1000179_pt1 | contig 19465 bp, 21 predicted proteins | sample TSGA069MetaG_FD_104715 | JGI IMG/M metagenome (GOLD analysis project Ga0153985, IMG submission 104715) | Attine ant fungus gardens microbial communities from Georgia, USA - TSGA069 MetaG | ecosystem: Host-associated > Fungi > Mycelium > Unclassified | place: USA: Georgia, Alexander Wildlife...
AAGAAATGTTCAATTTTATGCCATTGTTTGTCTGTTAAATCAGATGGATAAGCCATTATTTGTTCCTCTTTTTTGACTTAATTTTATCACAAGACGAGTTCATGAAGACAGCTTCTAAGAAATTGAATTGTAATGTAACTAGGATTATTTTTTTGATATAAATCTTGCATAATTGGGTTTGGTTTCGTTGGAACTATATTAATAAAACGTTGGTTATAAGTTAATTATCAATTTTTTTAAAAATAATTATAAAAAATGGGTTTTAAATGTGTTAGGATTTTGGATGTGAAGGAGGTGAGAAAAAAATGAACCGGCGGAGAATAATTTTTTTCTTATTACTAATTATTTTACTTCCGAATGTGAGTGTCTTTTCTGTAGAAGCTGAGGAAATGACGACGTCCTCAAGCAGTATATCCGAGAAAACGGACCAAAGTACAGAGGATGACTTGACCCCCAGCGAAAATGCAAATACTGCTGATGACACAAGCAAGGAAAAAGAAACGACAGATTCAAAATCTGTTTCAGAGGAAACAAAAGAAACAACAAAGGATTCTAAAACAAAAGAAGAAACGATAGAAAGTTCAGAAGCGAAAGAGGATAGTGAAGAGGTCAAAAAAGCGGATTTGCGACTTTTAGCAGCAAATGAGGCTGAGGTAAGTACTTGGACTGACTTTGTGAATGCCATTCGAGACGAAACGATCACAAAAATCATTTTAACCGCAAGTTTCGATAATCCTAGTGCATCAGATGCCAGGCTTTCTGCGTACGCAAGAAAAAATGACTTAGAAATTGATGGACAAGGCTATCGGGTGAATTTTAAAGATTCATCGATTTATTTAGCTTCACCGCAGAATACTATCGGTTCCTTTCATATGCATGATATCGTTTTAAATCAAACCTATGCCGGGGCCTATTCAGAAGATATTGTCGGAACTCGGTTGATTACTGCAAATGGTGTCAAGTGGAAATATCGGTTTGGGAATATCACTACTGAACCTGGTGTGCAACGATTAGCGAGAGCTTCTCATTCAGAAGTGAGAGTTTACGGTGAGATGGATATCAATACCCGGGCAGAAAATTTCTACTTGGGCAGTCTCATTATGGAGGATGGAACGAATTATAAAGGAAACGTGAACTATTACAATTTTTCTGTCTTTTGGTATAACGATGCAGCGAATGCCGGGTCAACCGGGGCTTCCAGAGAATTTACGATCGGAAAGAATTGTCGTGTCGATGTCGGACAAACGCAAACAGTTGGACGTACATATCCTGCTGTTTACCATCACTATCTTTCACTAACGGTTGGCGAAAACAGTGTTTACAACGTCGATATGCCAGGAAATGCGGTACGTTTTGATGATGCTGGCGCAGGAATGACGATCAAAAAGGGTGCTGTCGTGAATTTGACGAGTAAACAGGCCTCAGGGTCAGTAGTAGCTTTTAGTAACAATAATACCTATCTGAATGCAGAGCCTGGAAGTTACCTTTATGTAATCGGGACAAGTAGTCAGCCCTTGATCAATTTAGCAGCAGACGCTACAGGAGTCGCAAGTGTCAATCGAACAGGGAACTCTTTAACATTGAACAGCCCAGCTCAATATGATTTGCGAAATTTACATGACAGTCGAACAGCTGTAAATGTCGCCTATGGGAATACTGCAAATAACACATTCTCCATTCTTGATTCGGATATCGATTTATGGAAGGTCGGCGTTCCAGTTCTTGGGCCATCTAACGAAACTTATGCAAAAGTTCCAAGTCTTAAGGTTGTTGGAAGCGGAAGTGGGGAAGTTGTAACGACGTCAGTCGCTTCACTGAATCAATTCAAACAAGCCAATTATCGCCGAATCTCAGGAATGAATCAGAATCCCAAGATTGAATGGACACCGGTTACAGATGCAGACAAGACGATCAAAGGACGTGTAATCATCGGGGAGGTTCCAGACAATAATGGACTAGTTGCTGGAGAAATCAAATATATTCCGGTCTATGCCTCAGAAAATCAAGCGAAGGTCAGCTTGACTGATACATATGGGAATGTCAGAGACAATCTATCAACAGATGCAAACGGCTATGTTTCTTATTCAGATACAAATGATCCGATCCAATTTCAAAAAGCTGGTGAAAAAATTTCAGGTATTGCCGAACGAGGACCATGGATCACACCTGGTCCAATTGAAGCGACTGTTATTGATGCAACACCGCCAGAACCCGCTAAAGTAGATCATTCGGACGCCATCCAAAGTACGACTACTAAGCTAACGGGAACTGGGGAGCCTAACAGCATTATAACATTAACCGTAAACGATCAGCCATCGGGAATTCCAGGACAGCTGGTCGGCGCGGATGGAAAATGGGAGATTGATATCTCTAGTTTGAATCTTGTGAAAGATGATGTTCTTCAATTCTTTTTACAGGATCAAAGCGGACCAATCACTGAACTTAGTGAAGCAGATCGCCCTAGTACCAATAACGCGATCGGAAATATCAACCCTAAAAATGAGATGACCTATCGGGATGCAACATTTAAAGCAGCAACAAAAGCGACAGTTGTCGGCTATCAGTCACTAGCTTCCGTTCCAGACGGATTAGAGTTTGGCGACAATCAAGTATCGAATAAAACAGAAAACTATCGTCCGACGATTAGTGGCGATTTAGTCGTATCAGATACTCGTGGCGGAGCCAAAAAACCTTGGCGTCTGACGTTGAATCAATCGGAAGAATTGAAGAATGGTTCGATTTCTTTAGAGGATGCGCTTTATTACACTTCTCAATTAGGTGAAAAGCAAATTACGACAGCGACACAAATCGTGGAGTCGGGCGAGTTTACTTCTGACGGCTCAAAGAATATTTCAGCAGATTGGCAAGGTAACAACGGCTTCAAGCTGACAGTACCTGTCGAAAAACAACGTGTCGGCGACTATTCAGGCAAATTGTCATGGAAACTAGAAGATGTCCCAGGAAATTAGGTGAGTAGATGAGACGATTAGTGATAAATAGTTTGTTAATAATGCTGGCGTTCCTTACTACTGTGCCTGTCTTTGCGGCAGATGCTAACTATGATAGTAACGGGGTTACAGCCTTTTACGGAAAATATGAATACCCAAAGGAAGATCCTGAAAAAGAACAGCCGTCAAAAAAAGAAGAAACCGACAATGCGGCTGTACATGAAGCCGCGCAAGGAACAACAGGTGGAACAACGAGTCAAATAGCGAGCACATTGCCATCTTATAAAGGGCAAGGAGCCATCATCCCTGCAACGGGAGATACCTCTAATCTGTTAGTCTCGTTACTTGGTTTTGTCTTATTGTTGTTTGTCTTTTTCAAGTTGAAGGAGGTCGAGAATGGTGAAAAAAATTCGATTAGTTAGTTTTCTCCTCCTGATTACTTCAACCTTGACCGGCGGAATATTAGCGCAAGCTGATGATACAGATACTCATATGAAGTATCAAAGCGGTGGAGGGACGACTGTTAAACCACTCGATCCCATGCTGCCAGATCCAACCAAACCGGTAAACCCCGTTGATCCAACCAATCCAACAGGTCCGCCAGCTGGTACTGGCGGCAGTCTGTCCTTAGACTTTGCCTCAGGGTTTCAATTTGGGAATCAAGCGATTTCTACAAAAAATGAGACCTATTATGCACTTCCACAGGAATATACCGACTTTGACGGGACAAAGAAAAAGGGTCCTAATTATGTTCAAGTGACGGATGTTCGAGGAACAGGTGCAGGTTGGCAATTAAGTGTAAAGCAGAACGGGCAGTTTCAAACAGCAGAAGCGCAAAAGCTTGAAGGGGCTGAACTTCGTTTCACGAACGGTGAAATGATCTCGAATCTTTCAAATACCTATGCGCCGATGGCAAGCGGGACGCTCGAAATGCCGTTGGATGCGGAGATCGATGTGGTAAAAGCGAACAGTGAAAAAGGAATTGGTACTTGGCTGTATCGATTTGGATCAGATGAAGCCAGCGGTGGACGTTCTGTTCAATTAACGGTTCCCGGAAGCTCAGTAAAATATGCTAAAAAATATCAAACTTCCTTGACATGGAGTTTAAAAAACGTACCTTAAATAAACCTAAAAAAATGATTACAAGGAGAAAAAGACGATGAAAAACGTAAAATTAATGACCGTCGCTACTTTAGCAGCACTATCGCTATCAACTGCTGGAGGGCTGATCACTCGTGCAGATTCAGTCGATTATGATTCAAATGGTGTTGTGGAATTTATTCCAAATACTGACCCAACAAAGCCCGTTGATCCAACTGACCCAGACCCAACGAATCCGGTCGACCCAGTTGATCCGACTGACCCAACAGGACCAAAACCTGGAACAGACGGACCATTATCGATCGACTATGCGTCTTCATTAGACTTTGGGGTGAATAAAATTACCAACAAAGATGAAGTCTACTATGCGAGAGCCCAACAATACAAAGACGGTCATGCAGCAACACCGAACTACGTTCAGGTTTCTGACAACCGTGGAAACAACGCTGGATGGACATTGAAGGTCAAACAAAATGGCCAATTCAAAGCAACTGGAACACTGAACGATACGTTTTACAGGTTCCGAAGTGAAGCTGGTAAATCCAACAGTCAACAGTAATTCAACTGCTGTATTCCCAACAGCAGCGGCAACGATTGAACTAGACCCTGCCGGAACAGAAAGTTTAGTGATGTCAGCGCAAGTCAACCAAGGAGCTGGAACGTATTCCGATCGTTGGGGAACAGTTGAAGCAGTCAAAGAAATAGATAAAGACGGAAATGAAGTAGATGCTGATGTGACGAAGGCAGTCACATTATCAGTACCCGGCAGTACACCTAAAGATGCAGTGAAATACAGTACTTCATTAACATGGAGCTTATCAGACGTACCAGGAAATTAAGACAATCTAGGAGGATAAATACAAATGAAAAAATTTAGTTCTTTATTTTTAGCAACTGCTATTTTAGCAGGAATTACCTTAGCGCCAGCTGTGAGTTTTGCGGCTGACGGCGGCGATTATGATTCAAATGGCGTGATTACTTTTACGCCTAATACGGATATAACAGATCCGGTTGATCCAGTTGATCCAACTAATCCGGTTAAACCGGTCGATCCAACTAATCCAAGCGGTCCAAACCCAGGAACCGCAGGCCCATTGTCGATTGATTACGCGTCAAGTCTAGATTTCGGTACGCAAAAAATCACTTCTAAAGATGAAATTTATAAAGCGAAAGCGCAAAAATATATCGATAAGGATGGCGCTGAACAAACAGGTCCAAACTTTGTCCAAGTAACCGACAATCGCGGAACGGAAAAAGGCTGGACTTTGCAAATGAAACAGAACAGCCAATTTGCTACAGCAGATGCCGATGAATTGACCGGCGCAGAAATCACCTTCAAAAACGGAAATGTCGTAACTGCTTCTGCATCAGAAAAACCTACAGGCCAAGCAACAATCGCTGCAGATCCATCTGGAGCTTTGAAAAATGTAATGTCTGCGAAAGATGGTCAGGGAGCTGGAACGTACTTACTTGATTGGGGTACAGATGCCGCAACTGCAGCAGAAAGTATCGAATTGAGTGTACCTGGTTCAACGACCAAATATGCAAAGAAATATTCAACAACATTTACTTGGGTTCTTAGCGATACACCAGGAAACTAAGAAACAAAGAAGAACGAAGAAGGGATGTTTTCCAGCATCCCTTTCTTTCACTGAGAGAATATAGAGACGATGAAATTTAGAAAAATTGCGATACTAGCGGTTACGGTTTTTAGTAGTTTAACGATGGCGGCACCGAGTTTTGCTTCAGAGTTCAATTTTGCAGTGACACCGAAACCGTCAGAAAACCAAATTGATAAGCAAAAGACAAATTTTGATTTATTGCTGGCTCCGAATCAAGAAGAGACACTGACCGTTGATTTACGAAATGATACGGATAAAGAAGTTGTAGTAGAAGCCCAGATCAATAGCGCCACAACAAATGGCAACGGCGTTGTTGAATACAGCGATAATGATATCAAAGCGGACAAAACGTTGAAATACGATATCAAAAATTACGTAGAAGCGCCGAAAGAGATTACGTTAAAACCACAATCAGCGGCTGAATACAAAGTAAAAATACATATGCCAAACGAAAAATTTGCTGGCGTGATTGCCGGCGGTATCACATTTAAAGAGAAAACAGACAATCAAACCAGCGCTTCATCAGACAAAAATGACAAAGGCTTAGCAATCAAAAATGAATATTCATATGTCGTGGCTCTATTGATGCGCCAAACGACTGAGAATGGGTCGCCTGATTTGAGGCTACAAAGTGTTACTCCAAATCAACGCAATGCCCGCAATGTGATTCAAGGAAACCTGCAAAATCCTAATGCGACGTATTTGAATCAATTGGCGACAAAAACGACGATCACCAAAAAAGGCAGCTCTGAAGCACTTTATACAGACGAACAATCCGAAATGCAGATGGCGCCAAATTCGAACTTCAATTTATCAGTCCCGTTAAAAGGGGATCGCTTAAAAGCTGGGAAATATACAATGAAAATCGAAGCTTACGGTCAGCAAGATCAGAATGGAAGCTACTCATTCCAAGCGAAAGGCAGCCAAAAGGAAGAAAACTATCGTTATCACTGGACGATGGAAAAGGATTTCGAGATCAAAGCAGATGTAGCAAAAAAATTGAACGATTCTGATGTCACGATCAAAAAAGACTACACATGGTTATATATCCTGATCGGTATTGTTCTATTATTGTTGATCATCCTATTCTTAGTATGGCGCAAGAAAAAAAAATGACAAAAAAGATCCGGTTTAGCCTTATACTGATTTACTGTGTAGCGATAACGCTTTTGTTTCTGCCATTTATGAAACAAGCGCTGATTATTTATCGGACACAAACCGTTTCGATCAAAACGACCGAAACGGTGAAACCCGCCGGAATTGTTCCGTTAGAAGCTGTTCAGCCGCCTGGACTGTCAGAAGTTTTAGCCTTTGAAAAAAATCAGACTTTTCAAACAGCTGGTCAAATCGTTATCCCAAAAGTTGAGATTAGTCTTCCGCTTTTTTCAGGGGTAACGAATGAGCAGCTTTTGATTGGTGCGGGACTGCTGTTCCCAGAAAGAAAAGCAGAGAATCAAAATATTGTTGCGATCGGTCATCATCTGGGACGGAACAATTTATTATTTGGCAAGCTGTTGAATATAGAGGTGGGGGATACGATCTATTTAGAGACCCAAAACCAGTTTTATCTATACAAGGTCAGTCAGACAAAGATTATCCAGCAGACGGAACTTCAAGTTTTAGAAAATCGAAATAAAGCGGAGATTACACTAATCACTTGTGACAAGCCGACGCACACTGAACAGCGTTTTGTAGTCAAAGGAAAACTCGTCAAACAACCCGAAAAAACGATCAAACAAAAAATTCTACAGCAGAAGGATCAGATCAGAGTAAAAAACGATCGAAAAAACCGAAATTATTGTATAATCATAGTGATTCTTTTTCTTTTCAGTTTAGCGATGGGTATAAGAATGATCATGAAGGTCAGCAGGTAAAAATGGGGGAGTAATAAAATGAAAAAAATGATGGCGCGGTCATTGATGGTGGCGCTGGGAGCATCGATATTTTTGTATTCAGAACACATCTTTGCGAATACTGTCATCTATGACCCTTTGGACCCGCAAAATACCATTACTCCAGTACCCAATGATGATCCTGAACCGAGTGATTATTTGATAGACGGAGAAGTGACCATGGAGTCAACGGCTCCGAGTTCATCAGAAGAGCAAAGAACCAATGGGATACTAGGAAACACCTTAAATAATGAGAGTCAAAATAATGCCGTACAAATTGAGAGTCAATCCGTAGCTCTATTACCTGAAAATAGGTTGGAACAAGAGGAGAAAACCAACGATTTACTGACACCAGAGCCTTATTTACCTAAATTAAAGGCTCGTCAAAAGCATCAAGTTTTGATGTTGGACGACGATTTCTTTTCTCCAATGAAGACTACTGTGCTGCCCCCGGATAGTGGCAGTGGTTCAGGCGGCGCTCCTAATGATTTTGCGGATATCGCGCAAAGCGCATATTTATTATCAGGTGTCGTCTTATATGGCGAAGCCAACGGGAAATTGACGGCAAGGATGAGTGATTATTTTGTTGGATAGTTTATTAGCAAAAGAAGAATGGCGGAAATATCAGCTTTTGAAGCGGTTAGAGCGGAGTTCTTATTTTGCGCTGTCTAAAAAAGAAATCATGGACCATTTGGAAATTTCGAATTATGTGCTTAAAAGTACAATCGAGCAATTGATCCAGGATCTTGAAAGGTATGGTTTAGCTAGAGAAATCAACGTTTTTTTAGAAGAACCTTTTGTTCAATTGGAGATTACTGGAACAGCCAGTTCGGAGACCCTTTTAGAAAAATATGTGGAAGAATCAATTGGTTTTACTATTTTATTAGGTGCGGCTTTAGGGGAATTCAAATCATTGAATGAGCTTTCCGAAAAGTCTTTGATCAGCTATCCAATTGCTTACAATAATTTCAAAGTACTGAATAATTATCTTGCAAAATACGAACTGAAGATTGATAAAAAATTTCGTTTAAACGGTGAAAGTGAAAAAAACGTTCGATTGTTTTTGACCGAGTTGTTTTCTCGAGTCTATAAAGAACGTTGCCAGATTTTTGTTCAAACCAAGGAAAATTCTGTACGAATCAAGCTAGCTGAAGCGGAAAGTACAAAGCTGACTATTCATCAAAAAATTGGTTTGCAGCATTATCTATACGTGTCGGATCTGCGAATTCAGCAGAAAAAATATGTTGAAGAAGAAGCCTACAGTGTTTTATTCAGTGAAGACATTAAAAAAGAGATGGAAGCCCCATTCTTTACGCGAGTTCCGGCTGAAGCGCGTGAAGCAGAGGTGGTCGCTTTCTTGAATTATTATTCGCGTTCAGAGGAATTGAGTGAACACTTAAAGCTGACCGAGAGTAAACAAATTATGACTTGGAGCAAAAATCTGCTGACGAGTTTGATCGAATTCTTTCCAAAATTAATCGAATGTCCTGAAAAGTATGAGTATTTTTTGAAGCAAAGCCATTTCTTGCATTTTCAATTGATGGAAGCCAGTGGAGCGAGTGAAAATTTTCAACCGGAAATCAATATTGCCTATTTTCAGCAAAATTATCCAGCCCTATTGGAGTTTTGCAGACGGTAAGTCAGTCAGTTGCAGGAAAACGAACCGGAATTGTATAAAAAGAAGAAACAGGTTCTTTTTCAGTATCTTTTTCTAATTTTAGAAGCATTTCCAAGAAACAATTTAGTCGAACCAATCAGTGTTTATGTCGATTTTTCTTTTGGACACTTGTACAATCAATTTATCACAGACAATCTAAATTTCTTCCATTTGGTTGGGGCAAAAATAATTACCGATATTGAATCTGCTGATATTTTACTGACCGATTCTAGAGATTTGGGAAATGCTCATAACGTAGAGTGTGTCGTGTGGTTATCCCCGCCGCGACCGTTAGATTGGGCCAATTTAGGACAAAAAATCATACAAAAGAGAACAGAGAAATCGAATGAAGTATAGAAGGATTTTTTCTTTCTATACTTTTTTTATTTTATTTTTTTGTTGCATTTGCAACAAAAATGAATTATATTAATCCTTGTCAGATAGGAGAATGCAAATGAACGATATTCTTAGAGACATTGGAAAAATTGCTAGAGCATTGGATTCGATCGCCAATATAGAGTTTAAGGATTACCAGCTTTCTAAAGGCCAATATTTATATTTAATCCGAATTTCCGAAAATCCTGGAATTATTCCTGATAAATTGGCCGAAATGATCAAAGTCGATCGAACGACAGCAGCTCGAGCGATTAAAAAGCTTGAAGAAAAAGGCTTTATCGAGAAGAAGAACGATTCGGAAAACAAGAAAATTCGCCGATTATTTGTAACAGCAACTGGAGCGGAATTAGCCCCAATCATCAAGCTGGAGAATGAGTATTCAAATAAGATCGCGTTGCAACATTTATCAGAACAAGAAATAGCTTTTTTTTCCAAAACCTTAAAAACAGTCGTAGCCAATATTGACGAAGAGTGGATATCCGTAAAAAAAGGCAACAAGTGGCCCTATTTAGAGCAGACTAAGGATGCCAGTTCCTCTTAGTCAGCTGTCAAATTAGTGGAATGGTATACGGCGAGAAAATGAGACTCCTTTTTCCAAAGAGAAAAAGGAATACATTAATATGAACAAGGGGTGATCACATGACAAAATTTATCGTAGATCCATCATTTTGGGAGGTCTTTCCCGCGGCACAAATCAATGTACTGATCGTAAAAGGAATTGAAGAAAATCAAGCGAAGGAAAAGACTTCATACTTGAGTGATTTGTTAGCGAAAGGAAAAGAAGCAGCGAAGGGGTTTCTGAATGAAGAGACCTTCAGTCAAAATCCCGTCATCAGCGAGTGGCGTGGAGCTTTTAGTCAATTTAAAACGAAAAAAGGTGCTCGTTCGTCGATTGAGGCACTCTTGAAAAGAGTTAGTCAGGACCGTGAGTTTCAGCCAATTAATCCATTGGTGGACATCTATAATAGTGTTTCATTGGAATTTGCGGTGCCGTGTGGCGGAGAAGATCTGAAAAAAATCGTAGGAGATATTCATTTAGGTCAGGCTGCTGGTGGAGAGGGATTTTTACCTTTAGGAGCCGAAGCAGATGCGCCGGCCTTACCGGGGGAAATTATCTATTATGATGAAGAGGGTGCCATTTGCCGTTGTTTGAATTGGCGGGAGGCGCAACGAACAATGCTGACAGAGAGCAGTAAAGATGTTATTTTCTTTATGGAATCAGTTAATGATCAACAAGCGAAACGTGCTGATCAAGCGATGCAAGAACTGAAGAATCGGATCACTGAATATTTTGGCGTTGAGGGAACGGATTTTATTGTAGGCGCGAAGCATTCTGTTGTAAATTGTTAGATTCTGAAAAAAGATATTCAATTCAAACTAATTGAATATCTTTTTTTTGTATAAATCTTTCTAAACATCGTTATAATTAATGAAAAGCTCTCTAGAGAAAGGCATATGGCGATGGATAAAAAAGCTGATTTATATGAGAAAAATAAGTATGAAAATACATCTTTTCCTTTTGAGATCTATTATGTAAAAAAATACTCAATGACTCCTCCTGGGCGGGGCTTTGACAATCTTCATTGGCATGAAGAGATCCAATACACGATAGCGACTAAAGGGAATTTGACAATCCAGGTCAATGGACAGAACTATCTTCTCAAAGAGGGGGAAGCGATCTTCATTAACTCCCAGTATTTGCATATCACTAAAGAGATGGATGAGGATGGGCGTTACTTTAGTATCAATTTTAGTACAAAACTATTGTCTTTCTTTCTAGGTAGTATGATGGAACAGGAATATGTGGTTCCTTATGTGAATGATTATCTGCTCCCTGTTATCGTCTTCAAGCAAAAAATTCCTTGGGAAAAACAAGTATTGAGCCATTTTTATGAAATAGAAAATGTTTATTTAAATAAAACGGACATAGCTTGGGAGTACAAAATATCTTCGCTATTATCTCAAATTTGGTATTTAATTTTGTCCCATGCAGAGGTGAAGCAGAAGGGGAATATCCAATTCCTGAAAAAGAAACAGGAGAGAATTCAATTGCTGATCAACTTTGTAAAAAATCATTTTACGGAAGAGTTGGCCATTGAAGATATCGCAGCGTCTGCGCATATTTCTGTTTCGGAGTGTACTAGATGTTTTAAAGAATATACTGACTATTCACCTTATGAATATCTAATCCAATATCGAATCTCTGAAGCATCGGCATTGTTGCTGCAATCGAATCAAACTATCAATAATGTCGCGATCAAAACTGGTTTCAGCGATACGACTAGCTTTATTCGTGCATTCAGAAAAAGGGTTGGACAGACCCCGCTGCAATATCGAAAAGCTCATAGTTGAGAAAAACTTGCCGTTCTAGCAAGTTTTTTATTTTTGGCAAGATATGCCTATTTTTTGGTTAGATATCAGAACAATTCCTCTAATAAATATCGTATGTTAAAGACATCACAATAAGTATGGAGGTTTTACTGATGGAAGAATACCTGAAAAGAATTCAACGAATGAAGGAAAAAGTGACGAACACACGCCCAGAGGTTGATTTGGAAAATGCTCGTATACTCACTAAATCTTTTCAAGAAACAGCAGGACAGCCTTTGGTTATTCAGAAGGCGAAGGCGTTCAAAGCTCAATGCTTAGAAAAAACGGTGAAGATTAATGCTGATGAATTGATTGTGGGCTGTGCCGGAAGTAAGCTGCGAGGTGGGATCATTTGTGCAGATACTTGCTGGTCGATTTTAGATGATGAGCTTGAAACGATTAGTGAACGGAAATACGATCCATTTTATCTGAGTCCGGAAGACAAGCAAGTCTTTCTCGATGAGATTAAACCTTATTGGAAAGGGCGTTCAACGTTTGAAGCTTGGCTAGAACAAGTTCCTGAAGAAACAAAGAACCTGCGAGATACTGGTGTCATTTATATCAATCGGAAAGCTGTTCGTGGTTTCGGTGAAGTAACGGCCGGTTATAAACAAGTGATCAATGAAGGCTTGGAGGGGATTCGCAAAAATATTTTGATTCGAAAAGAAGCACTTGATCTGACGAATGCCGGTGATTATGAAAAAGATACTTATCTGCAATCATTGCTGATTACGATGGATGGAATAGAACAACTGGCGCGCCGCTATGCTAAAGAAGCAGCCAAAATGGCACTCTTGGAAAAAGATCCGATTAGAAAACAAGAATTAGAAGCAATTGCGGAAACTTGCGAACGCGTGCCCAAATATCCTGCCCGAAATTTTAGGGAAGCGTTGCAATCCTTATTTCTTTATCAAATCTCAATTTTTATGGAGCAAAATGCTGCCAGCTATAATCCTGGAAGAATGGATCAATATCTCTATCCATTTTTAAAAAAAGACATCGCTCAAGGGGAATTGACAGAAAAACAAGTACAAGAATTATTGGATTGTTTGTGGGTGAAATTTAGTGAATCCTGTCTTTTCCAAGATGCTGAAACGGCTGAATTTGCGGCTGGTTATCCGATGTTTCAAAATGTTTGCGTTGGTGGGGTGGACACCACAGGAAAGGACGCAGTAAACGAGTTATCCTATCAAATTTTGCAGGCGACGATGGATGTGCAATTGTATCAGCCCTCTTTATCAGTGCGGTATAGTCTAGCTAAAAACCCCAATAAATTTCTACGCAAAGTGGTAGAACTAATTAAATTAGGGACGGGATTTCCTGCGTTTCATAACGATGACATTGGGATTCGCATGTTGATGAATAAAGGTATTCCGTTAAAAGAAGCCTTCGATTGGAATCCCTGCGGTTGTGTCGAAACAAATTTAGAGGGACGAACCAAGCAATACACAGCTTTAGCGGACATCAATTTAGGTAGTATGTGCGAGTTTGTATTCACCAATGGTATTCACCGCAAAACAGGCAGAAAAGTATCGGTTGAAACAGGAGAACCTAGTGATTTTAAAGATTATGCGGCTTTTGAAAATGCAGTTAAGGAGCAGTTGATGTATGTGGTCAGAGCGTGTGTGATGGGAAGTCATGTCATTGATGAGATATGCATGGATCGTCCAGTACCAGCCCTTTCTCTCACTCATCGAGAATGTGTCGAAAAATGTTTAGACTACTCGCAAGGCGGTGCCAAATACAATGTCGGCAATGGTATTATTATGATTGGTGTGGCCGATCTGATCAATAGTCTGGCGGCGGTTAAATCGTTAGTTTATGATCATCATCTATTATCCTTGGAGGAATTGATTCAAGCACTAGATGCAGACTTTGTTGGTTTTGAGGAAATCAAAGAAATGTGTGATCGAGCACCGAAATATGGCAATGATAATGAAGATATCGATGACATTGTTAATGAAATGTTTACCTTCATTGCAGATGAAATCGAAAAATATCATAGTAAATTTGGAAAAATGACTCCGGGTATTCTTCCTGTGTCGGGCAATACACCGTTTGGTTTGGAGGTCGGTGCGTTACCATCCGGAAGAAGAGCATGGACGCCGTTAGCTGATGGCGTGAGTCCTAGCGGGGGAACCGATACAAATGGACCGAGTTCAGTTATTAAATCTGTATCTCATATTCCACATGATCGTTTTGTCCAAGGAACACTCTTGAACATGAAAGTAGAACCTGAGCTATTAAAAAATGAGGCGGGGATCGCTCAAATGATGGCTCTGTTAAAATCAGTTTGTTCTTTAGGTTTGTTCCATGTACAGTTCAACGTGATTGATCGTGAAGTTTTATTAAAAGCTCAGGAGCATCCTGAAGATTATAAAGGACTATTGGTTCGAGTTGCTGGTTATACCGCTTATTTTGTTGAACTAGGAAAGGATGTTCAAGATGAAATCATTGGCAGAACGCCGCAAAAAGGCTTTGTCGCAGGTTGATTTATGGGAAAGGGAACGGTATTGCGCATAGAGAAAACATCGATTTATGACGGAGAAGGCTTGAGAACGGTCATCTATTTAAAGGGCTGCCCATTGAGATGTCAATGGTGTTCGACACCAGAATCGCAAAGCCGAAAAATTGAAAAAGGATTCGGTCAGATTATGACAACGAAGGAAGTAATGAAGGAGATTGAAAAGGACGCTGTATTCTTTTTTCATTCGCAGGGTGGAGTGACGATCAGCGGGGGAGAAGCGTTGGTTCAAGCAGATTTTGTTCAAGAGCTCCTGCAAGAATCAATCTATTCAGGAATTAATACCACTTTAGAGACCAGCTTTTATGTTGATTACCAAGCAATACGGAAGGTGGGTCCTTTCTTAAGCTCACTTTATGTTGATATAAAGCTTTTCGATTCCGAAAAACATCAGCAATGGACAGGTGTGTCCAATGAATTGGTATTACAGAATCTCAAAAAATTTGTTCATGAATTTCCAGAGTGCCCAGTGCATATTCGAGTTCCTGTTATTCCGACAGTCAATTTGAACCATGCAGAGCTATTGAACATTGCTCAATTTGCTGCAGGTCTGCCTTCCGTGAAAGACTTAGAATTATTGCCGTATCATCGTTACGGACTGCAAAGTTATCAGCAATTAGGGCTGGAATATGTTTTGAAAAATATAGAAACACCAACTAATAAAACGATGATCGAATTAACAAAATTTCTTTCAGAAAAAGTTGCGGGTTTAAGGATAATAACCTTGTCAGAAAGCTTTAAAAAAGACACGTAAGAGAGCCGTATCATTTTTGTAGAATAAAAAGAACAAGCTAAGCAGGTTGAAGTGATCACCAAGAATTAGATTTTCGATCTAACTTTTGAGTTCAATTCAGATACTTAGCTTGTTTTTGTCAATTAAAGATATTTCGCTAGTCCAGCCGCAATTCCATCTTCATCGCAAGAAAGCGTCACATCATCAGCGATAGCTTTCAACTCATTGACAGCATTCCCCATAGCGACACCGATTCCAGCATACTCAATGATTGATCGGTCATTTTGTCCATCGCCGAATGCGATCATATTGTAGGAGTGGATTCCCAAATCAGGGAAAACGGCGTTCAATGCTTTTGCCTTGTCGATTCCTTTATCTGTGAACTCAAAATAAAAAGGCGCAGAAAAGGCGGCAGTGATTGTCTCGTCAAAAGGTTCATGAATGGCCTCGGCATTTTCCTGCAAATAATCGGGCTGTGCAGCTATCAAAATCTTATTGATCGGGAAAGTAGCAAAGGCGGCTAAATCATCAATTTCACAGAGTTTGAAATTCCCGCCGCGGGATTCATACTCAATAATATTGAAATCGCCCTCCGGTAAATGCAGCGTATTGTTGTAAACGTCATTTACATAAAGATAGTCTTCTTTGTCAATCATCGGAATAACATCAAACTTTTTCAAGTGATCCAAGATGGCTTGTCCTGTTTCAATGCTCATCGCTTGATTGAAAATGACCTCCTTTGTCATACAATCCGTTACTCGAGAACCATTATAAGAAACGAGATAGCCTTCATATTTTGTCATTTCTAATTGATCTGCTAATCCTAACATGCCTGTTGTTGGGCGGCCAGAAGCTAAAATAACTTTGATCCCATTTTCTTGAGCCGTGATCAAGGCCTGTTTTGTTTTTTCAGAAATTATTTTTTCTGAAGTTAATAATGTACCGTCGATATCCAGTACGATTGCTTTGATATCCATTTCATCACATCCTATTTCATCTTACTTTTAGTCTACTATCGACTAGAAATGATGTAAATGGTTTCATTTGTAAATGACGTTGGAAAATACTACTCGAAAGTGCGGCAATTTTCGTTTGGAATTTTAAAATGCAAACGAAAGACATCCCCTTCGATGATCTGCTTTCTTCGCTTTTATTTTCGATTCTGGGTACTATACTTGATGAGATCAAGTATAGATGTAGGAGGAGTTTGATTTGCGAGAATTTAATTATGAGTTGATCGATGTCTTTACAAAGGAACCGTTTGGTGGAAACCACTTGGCTGTATTTAAAGATGCAACAGGCTTAACAGAGGCAGAAATGCAGAAGATCACGCGTGAACTAAATTTATCAGAGGCTACTTTTATTACAAAAGTGTCAAAAGAGCGAGCGACTGTTCGAATTTTTACTCCGAGTCGAGAAGTGCCGATTGCTGGACATCCAACAATTGGAACAGGGTATGTATTAGCTCGGGATGGGGTGATCGAAACGACTGGCGGAGAAAATTCATTTGTCTTTGATGAGCGGGTCGGTGAAATTCCCCTCAACCTTTTCAAACGGGACGACAAAATTGTGAACGTTGAAATGGTTCAACCAATCCCTGAATTTAAGGCTATTTTTAGAGATAAAACGGTAATTAGTTCATTGCTTTCGATTGATTCAACGGATATTTCTGAGAGTGCGCCGATGCAAGTAGTATCAGCAGGTGTTCCATTCTTATTCATTCCTATAAAAAATTTAGCAGTGATGAAACAAATAAAATTTAGACAGGATGTTTGGGAGAGAGAATTTCTAGCTAAAGAACAAGCGGTTGATCTCTTTGTTTTCACACAAGAAACGGTTGATACAAAGGCAACGGTCCATAGTAGAATGTTTGGCCCAACGATGGGGATTTCGGAAGATCCAGCGACCGGGGCAGCAAGTGGTCCATTGGGAGCATACTTGACCCACTATAACCTGGTTTCTTCAGAAATGCCTAATCAATATAGGATTATTAGTGAACAAGGGATGGAAATCGAACGACCAAGTCAGATTGAAATAAATGTAAACTACACTGATGATGAGATTAGTTTTGTCAGTATCGCTGGTTCATCGGTAGATATAGGAAGAGGCACACTCTTTTTACCGTAAAAGTAAATAAACCATAACTCCGCCATAACCACTGTTAATCCAGTAGTTATGGCGGTTTTCGTTTATTTAAAGGAAACAGGGATAAATCAGTCATTGACAAACTAACGATCGTTCTCTAAAATGAAATCGTAAGAGAACGATCGTTAGCCAGGTTCTGAAAGGAGTTCATTATGAGTTTGTATTTCGGAAGTGCAGTGTCTATCAAGACAACTATTCTACTAGCTATTTTTTTAGGACTATTGACCGTTATTGTTATCAAGAGGAAGGAAATTCGCCATTGGGGTTGGCTGACGTTGGGGATTTTTTCATTCGGGGTGTATATCTGTACTATTGGTGCGACGAGAGATGAGCTTCATCTCACAATTCAACATGCGATCGATGGATCAGGACAACCAGGGATTTTTTCATTAGTCTGTCTTCAAACGATTGTCGGATCAGTTTTAGGAATAGTTATTGTTTTTTCGGCCATTCTGTGTGTGTTTCTTAGAAAACAAAGCATTCGAAAACGATTATTTTTTGTCATTACGGGAAGTATGCTAATAAAAATACTGACGATTGAATTATCCAGGATCATTTTGTTTGTATCTTAAACTGTAAGAAATAGCATGAAGGAGGATGAACTCATGAAAAAACAAAACACCAAAGATAAAATTTTACTTTTAGCGCTAAAGCTTTTTTCTACAAAAGGATTTGAAGGAACATCGGTGAGAGATATTGCGAGAGAAGTAGGGATCAGAGAAAGTTCAATTTATAAGCATTATAAAAATAAACAAGCGATTTTTGATTCCATTTTGGCCTATATGGATTCCTATTATAGTGAAAAAATGCGGACACTTGATATGCCCTTAGGCGAACTCGAGAAAATCGCTAAGGACTACGGCGAAAGCTCCATTGATTTTCTCTATCAAATAAGTGCTGCACTATTCTTAATGCGTTTTAAGGATGAAACAGAAATTCAATTTAGACGCATGCTGATGATCGAACAATTTTCAAATTCTAAAATAAAAGAGACCTACAAGAAGTATTTTATTACCGATGTTTTAGATTACCAAACTGCACTATTTACAGAAATGATTAAGCAAGGGCGTTTTATTGATTGTGATCCAAAAATCCTGGCATTACAGTTTTACTCACCCATTTATACCTTGCAGAGTATGTATGAAGGACAGTTTGAGAAAGAAAAAGAAGTTCTCTCTATTTTAAAGGAACATATTTCCCAATTCGATTCGAGATATAGCATGAAAGGAAAGTGAACACCGTGAGAACTCTGATAATCTATGCATCAAAAAATGGTTGTACGGAATATTGTGCTAGATATTTGAAAGAAAAGTTAGGTAAAAATGCCGTAGTAACGAATGTCGAAAACAAGATATCTAAAATGGATGATTTTGATACAATTTTAATAGGTAGTTCTGTTCATATGGGGAAAATTCAGAAAAAAATCACGTCTTTTTGTAGACTCAATAAAAGTCAGCTGCTCGGAAAAGAGTTGGGTCTATTTGTTTGCTGCTATACAAAAGAGGACGAAGAAGGATTTATCGAATCATTATTTGATAATGAGCTGTTGAACCATGCCACAACTACCTCAATTTTTGGTGGAGAAATGAGGTACGATAAATTAAATATTGTTTATCGAAAATTATTTGAGTCTTTAAACAAGGTTGAGGGATTTCGCGAAGGATTTACCGAGCCAGAGATAAAGTATGATGAAATCGATAAGTTTGCGACGATGTTTACAAAATAAAAAAAGGAAGTACAAAAACGTCGGATACGTTTGTTGTACTTCCTCTTTTTATTATTCCAACGTGGATGATAGGAATCGAACCTACACCTCGCATTAAATGAAACAAACCGTCGTTTTAAGTCCCACTTCTGAGTTTAAACACCAAGTTCATCCACAAATTGAGTGTACGATGGCTAGCTTATAAAAAGCTTAAATGGATGATAAGAAATGGTAAAAGATTGAGAAACATTCTGGGTTTGTCAACTAAACTGTGGAAGTTAATTTATTAAGTTTTCTAGTAAATAGCCTCTCACAGTATTTTTAAGCAACTAGTAGAAAACTGATTGAACGTATAGTTAAATAAACCTGCCC
>Ga0153985_1000180_pt1 | contig 19404 bp, 21 predicted proteins | sample TSGA069MetaG_FD_104715 | JGI IMG/M metagenome (GOLD analysis project Ga0153985, IMG submission 104715) | Attine ant fungus gardens microbial communities from Georgia, USA - TSGA069 MetaG | ecosystem: Host-associated > Fungi > Mycelium > Unclassified | place: USA: Georgia, Alexander Wildlife...
ATTTCTTTTCTTTCTAGCCATAATAAAATCACCTCTTAGCTTCATTTTAGAAAAATAAAAACTGTGAAGCAACCACCTACCTAGGATTAGCGGTTACTTACACAGTTAATATTACACTCTCCCGAAATAAGTCTAACTTTTTGGGGTCACTTCATTTTCGCCGGCTTCTTTTTTAGCGATAATTGATAAATTGAACATCGATCGGTAATTCGATCTCTTTTACTAGCGCAATGACTTGTTGTAAATCATCCCGATTTTTTCCAGTTACACGCAATCGATCTTCTTGAATTTGAGCTTTTACTTTAATTTTGCTATTTTTGATCGCAGTTGTAATTTTTTTTGCGCTTTCCTTATCGATTCCATTAACTAGTTCTGCTGCTTGTCTTGCATTTCCACCCAAAGCATGCTCAGAAGCAGAAAATTGAATATTCTTTAATGGAACACCGCGTTTGATCAGTTTACTGAATAATACGTCCTTGACTTGTTCTACTTTATATTCGTCTTCAGCCTTAATTACTAACTGGTTACCTTCAATTTTGATGTCAAATAAGCTTCCTTTAAAATCAAACCGATTTTTTAACTCTTTTAAAGCAATTAGAACACCATTTTTCACTTCTTCCTTATTCAATTCCGAAACGATATCAAAGCTTGCATCTTTTGCCATAGACACCCTCCTAAGTCTTTTCCTTTAGTTTATCAAAAAATGCTAAGAAAGCTATAATTATTCTCCAATAAGTTGTTGAAAACGATTGATTAATGATGAGAGAACCTGTTACTCTATTAGAGGTTTGAATTGAAGGAGGAATATCGGATGCAGAAGGTTATCAATTATACATCCAAGGACTTAGCCAAAAAGATCCTTGTCATTTTATTTACTGGCTTGACCGGTGCGGTCGGCTTAAATTATTTTTTGATTCCAGCAAACGTGTTTTCAGCTGGAATGACTGGGATCGCCCAAATTGCCGAACATTTACTTTCAAATGCTGGTTTGACTATTGATACTGGAATTTTGATTTTTCTTCTGAATGTTCCTGTATTTATTTTAGGTTTTATTAAATTAGGGAAGTCAGCGATGATTTTGAGTTTTGCCAATGTAATCTCAATGTCAATTTTTACAACATTAGTACCAGTTGGTCAAGTGACCGATAATGTATTGATGAATGCAATTACTGGTGGGGTTTTACTTGGAATTGGAGCTGGGCTTTCTTTAAAATTCGGCTTTACGACTGGTGGGCTAGATATTGTTTCATTATTATTATCAAAGACAACCGGACGAACTGTTGGAAACTATATGATGCTTTTGAATGGTGTGATCGTTGTTGTCGCTGGTTTCTTCTTTACTTGGGAAAGTGCCCTATATACAATCATAACAATCTTCACTATGAGTACTGTGGTTGACTATGTCCATACGAGTCATCAAAAGATGACCGCTTTTGTAAATACTGGAAAAAGCACAGAAATGTGTGCAGTATTAAGTCGTGAATTACTTCGTGGTTTGACAGTAATTCCTGCTCGCGGTGGGTTTAGTTCCAGTGAACGAGAAGTGATCATGATTGTTTTTACACGCTATGAATTGTATACCCTGAAGCAAGTGGTGGCGGACGTTGATCCAAATTCATTTACTAACATTGTTGCGACTGATTCTGTTGTAGGAACATTCTTAACACAAGATGAACAACTTCAAATAAAGAAATCACAAAATAATAAATAAGGATTTGTAAATGAGAATAACTAGGATTCAATTCTCATTTACAAAAGTCGACAGATAGAGTAAAATACTCTTGAAACTCGAAAGGGAGTGGAGCAAGTGGAAGAGAACACACAAAAATGGACCGATGCAGAAGTAGCGGAAATTAAGGAAACTATTTTGACCGCTTTAGAGTCAGTTATTGACCCTGAGTTAGGTATTGATATCGTTAATCTTGGATTAATCTATGAAGTAGACTTCGAACAAACGGGGAACACTGTGATTAAAATGACTTTAACCACTATGGGCTGTCCGTTAGCTGATGTCTTAACTGACAACATCCAATCTGCATTGGGAGAGATTCCAGAAGTAACCAATGTAGAAGTGAAGCTTGTTTGGTACCCAGCATGGACGACCGATAAAATGAGTCGTTATGCTCGAATTGCTTTAGGGATCCGCTAATTTATCAAGAGATTTTGTCTCCTCTTTAATTTAAGAGGAGACTTTTTGTTATAATCAAGTAGAGGAGTGAAGCAGTTTGGAGAACTATGAGTTAACAGATTATTTGGCTACAAAGAAATCATTAGCTTCGACATTGCATAAAATCGAACAAGCGGTTAATTCGTTAGAGGAAAAACAATTAGCTGGACGAAACATGAAAGCGCAAATCACTTTATCGCAAGAACGCGTAAAGGCGTTGAAGCTTTCACTGGCACTAATTGAAAGAGAAATTATAAAATTGTCTTAAAAAGAGGGAAAGCATGACAAAAAATGTTTCTCCTCTTTTTTTAATATGACAGCTAGTTGTCACATTACCATTGCTATAGTTTTATTGAAAGGAAGGAATTTTATGCAGCTTGAACGGTTGGTGAGAATGATTTTTTACATTGTCAGCCATAAGCAGGTCACTGCAAAAGAATTGGCGGATTACTTTAACGTTTCGACACGCACAATCTATCGAGATATTACAACCTTGACTTTATCGGGAATTCCCATCATATCCAAAAAAGGATCTGGTGGTGGTATTTCGCTGATGGATGGGTATGCTTTAAACAAATCTTTTTTGACTACTGAGGAACAAGTCCAAGTTTATCAAGGGTTGCAAATCTTGCAAGCGTCAAATTATCCAGATGCAGAACAAGCGCTAAATAAAATTGGTGCGCTCTTTGATCAGCCGTTGTTGGATGATTGGCTGGAAATTGATTTTAGTTACTGGGGGAGCAGCGATGATGAAAAAATTACAATCGCAGATTTACGAAGAGCCATCACTCAAAAATATATATTAACTTTCGAATATTTTAATTCTGAGTTGCAGCACTCTGAGAGAACGGTCGATCCGCTTCGCTTGATCTTCAAATCGCACGCTTGGTATATCATCGGTTATTGTCATCAAAATCAAGGATTTAGAGTTTTTCGTCTATCACGTATGAAAAAAATCCATGTTACAGTCGAGACTTTTGAACGAGTACTACCTGACGGTTTCTCCTTAGCCAATTCTTCATATGGTGCAGGGTACACTTCATTCAAGTTACAATTTTCACCAGAAATGTCTTATCGTCTATTTGATGAATTTCAAGAGCAACAGGTTGAAAGAAAGGATGATGGAAACTATTTAGTTCAGGTTCAGTATCAGTATCCATTGAATGAATGGACATATCACAGATTACTATCGTTTGGCCCTTATGTGAAAGTTATCGAACCCGTGGAAGCACAACAAGAATTAAAAAAGCGTGCATTAAAAATTGCAAATAAGTATGAATAAAAGGAGGGAGATTATGGAAGATTATTTATATGTAATGATGATCAAAAAAACTAAAGAATACCGAAAATTAAATAAAGCAGGGGTAACTGCACATGTCGAAAATTTAAGTAAACTAGATGCTGAAGGCAACATTGAACTTGCTGGTGCATTTAAAGGATATCCAGGAATGGCTGGAATGTTTGTTCTTAAAGCAAAAAACTACGATGAGGCAGAAATGTTGTGCCAAAAAGAACCACTTGTTGTTGCAGGCTATGCTACTTATGAACTTCATCGCTTGCAAGTTGCAAATAAAGAAAATGGTTATTTGTTATAGGAGAGGAGTAAAAAAATGAAAGAAGGAAGTATGTTGTTTGTCCGAATTGATTACAAAAGTGGTGCCGGCGAGGTTAACGAGCAAGTTGCTCTTGCTTCAGCACAGTATTTAAAAGATCTGTCAGAAAAAAGATTTCTGACGGCAGGAGTTTTTGGAGATATGCTTACTGAGAAGATAGATGGTGCGATGGTGGTATTTGAGGCGGAAAATTTAGAAGAAGCTAAAATGATTTCTGACGCTGACCCCGTCTTTCAAAGTGGTCTTTATCGTTATGAACTGAAGCAATGGCATGTAATGATAAACTCCGATTGAACAGTGATCAAAAAAAGAAACGACCACTAAAAAGTCGTTTCTTTTTTATTTAGATCGATCGAAAATATTCTAGCATTTCTACTGTCCGGTTTCTAGTGGGGGCATTTAGAGAAACTAATGCTTCAGAAACGTCGCTTGCAGAGGCTTCTTTTAATAAGAGCAAACGATTGATTAAACGCAAGTCTTGACGGCGTACTTTAGGGAAATGTTGCATCAGTACTTGATTAAAATCAGCATTCATTTGGTTGATTCCGATTAATGGATCTTTTTGAATGGTGTAGTTGGTTAAATACTGTTCGAAATCTTGTAGTGCTGACGAGGACTTTTCGGGAACGAAGCCATTAGCCCAGGCCGCAGTTACTAAGACAAAGCTGTCTGTTTCAGATAACTCCTTCTGAAAGCCAATAATGGACGCATTTAAAATTTTTTCTTGCAAGATATTAAAAACAGAGGACTCATTTTCTTTGATTCGCAAGAAATAGTTAGTGAACCCGTCACTGTTCAATAAATTTAAATCAATAGCTTTAAACCAGTTATAATGATGAGAATTCAAATAAGAATAAGTTTTCTCTTGTTTAGTTCGTTGGATTTCTTTTAACTCATCGATTGTTTTCATCTTTTTCCTGCTTTCTTTATTAAGAGATACTTGTCATTATACTACTTTTTATTCGAGCCAATCTTTTTGTCTCCCTTTTTGATTAAGTTATACTGAAAATAGGTCATAATTTTGAGAGGATATTTTATGAATGAATTAATTAATACTTTTAGTGAAAGAAAAGACGATCTCTTATCAGCGATTTTTGAGCATTTAGCAATTTCTCTAAGTGCCTTACTAATTGCTGTAATAATTGCAATTCCGTTAGCGATCTTATTAAGCCAACGAAAAAAAATGGCAGAGGTTGTCCTGCAAATAACGAGTATTCTACAGACAATCCCTTCTTTAGCATTATTAGGATTGTTGATTCCTTTTGTGGGTATCGGAACAGTTCCCGCATTGATTGCTTTGGTCGTTTATGCGTTACTACCGATTTTTCAAAATACTTATATAGGTTTAGCAGAGATCGATCCATCGATCGAAGAGGCGGCGGATGCATTCGGCATGTCTCGTATGAGAAAACTAATACGAGTTGAATTACCAATGGCGATGCCAGTGATTATTTCAGGAGTTCGTACAGCGCTGGTTTTAATTATTGGTACTGCTACATTGGCAGCATTGATCGGTGCTGGAGGGCTCGGTACGTTTATTTTACTTGGTATTGACCGAAATGATCCAAATTTAACATTGATCGGTGCCATTAGCTCTGCTATACTAGCGATTATTTTTAGTACCTTGATTCGTTTTTTACAGAATCGAAGCGGGAAAGCCACTTTAATTGCATTAGGTGTAATTTGTGTAAGTATTGGCGGAATCTTTTTTGCACAGAATAATCCAATTGGAACTGAGACAGTAACGATTGCCGGAAAACTGGGTTCAGAACCGGATATTCTAATTAATATGTATAAAGAGGTTATCAAAGATGAGGATTCTTCCATAAATGTTGAGCTGAAACCAAACTTCGGAAAAACCAGTTTCTTATTCAGCGCAGTGAAGAGTGATCAAATCGATATATATCCTGAATTTACGGGAACGGTCTTAGAGAGTCTTGTTAAAGTCCCTAAAAACACGCCGGATAATTTATCACCGGAAAAGACTTATCAAGAGGCAAATAAACTATTGGACTCACAATTTGATATGCACTTATTGAAACCTATGGATTACGAAAACACCTATGCTTTAGCAATGAAGAAAAGCGAGGCTGAAAAACGTGGTATTACCAAAATTTCCCAGCTTCAACCACAGCAGGATCAATTAAAAGCAGGATTTACACTAGAGTTTATCGATCGACAAGATGGCTATCGAGGAATTCAAGATAAATATGGAGTGAAATTAAGTTCTGTTCAAAGTATGGAACCAGCGTTGCGTTATCAAGCGATTAATAACGGAGATGTCGATGTGATTGATGCCTATTCTACAGACAGTGAAATCAAACAGTATGATCTAGTGACATTAGAAGACGACCAGCATCTTTTTCCACCGTATCAAGGAGCACCTTTAATGAAAAAAGAATTTGCAGATCAACATCCAAAAGTTGTTAAAGCATTGAATCGTCTGGCCGGAAAAATCACGGAAGACCAAATGATTGAAATGAACTATTTAGTTAACGTGAAGAAGGAACAACCAGCAAAAGTTGCTCATGACTTCTTAGTGAAAGAAAGAATCATTGGGGAGGAGAAATAGATGGAAGCGATAATTGAATTTAAAAATGTTAGTAAAGAGTTCGAAGGGAATGTTGTCCTAAAAGACTTGAATTTCTCAGTCAAGAAGGGCGAGATTTTTGTTTTAGTCGGACCTTCTGGAAGCGGGAAAACGACTTCATTGAAAATGATCAACGGATTGATTGAACCGACTGACGGCAACCTCTATTTTAAAGAAAAGCGAATTAAAGACTATAACATTCAAAAACTACGTTGGCAGATTGGTTATGTTCTTCAACAAATTGCTCTGTTTCCAACCATGAGTGTAAAAGAGAACATTGAAGTGATTCCTGACATGTTGGGCTGGGATAAAGAACGCCGTAATAAGCGAGTAGACCAATTGTTAAAAGAAGTAGATATGGATCCTGAACAATTTAGAGATCGGATGCCCAGCGAGTTATCTGGTGGTCAGCAGCAACGGATCGGAATTATCCGTGCTTTAGCGTCAGAACCAGACATTGTTTTGATGGATGAACCCTTCAGTGCGCTTGATCCAATCTCACGATCGAGTCTTCAAGATCTTGTATTGGAGCTGCATCAGAAATTAGGTAATACTATAATTTTCGTAACACATAACATGAAAGAAGCGATGAAGATCGGCAGCCGAATCGCTGTGATGCACGAAGGTAAGTTGATTCAATGTGATACACCTGAAGAAATCCAAAGGCATCCCGCCAATCAGTTTGTAGAAGAATTCTTTGATGAAACGACGGATGAGGTCTATACTCAAACTTTGGAAACTCTTTACAATGGTGGTTTTTATCAAAAAGCAGAGAATATTGATATCAAATTACCAAGTTTATCCACGGAAACTAGTTTAAGTGAAGTCTTTGATTTATTAGCTGATCAAAATGCTTTTACTATTAAAAAGAATGGAAAAATAATTGGTTTGATCAATCGAAGCGATGTTTTCCGCTTTTTGAGTCAGGAGGGTTAATAGTGAAAAAATATGATGCAATCGTAATCGGAAGCGGGCCTGCTGGAAATGCTGCTGCGTATGGATTAAAGGAACAAGGGAAGAATGTGGCGATTATTGAAGCGGACTTGTGGGGAGGAACTTGCCCCAATCGCGGCTGTGATCCCAAAAAAATGTTGATGAGCGGCGTTGAAGCTCAAAAACGAATCAAAACGATGATCGGAAAGGGATTTGAACAAACGCCTAAAATTATTTGGAATGATTTGATGACTTTCAAAAAAAGTTATACTGATTATGTTCCCCAAAATACCAAAGACGGTCTAGATGCCGCTGAGATTGACCGTTATCACGGACAGGCAAGTTTCATTGATGAAAATCGAATTATTGTTAATGACCAAAATTTGACGGCCGATCAATTTTTGATTGCCACAGGGCAACGACCAGCGGTATTACCAATAGAGGGACAAGATTTACTGCAAAGCAGTACTGATTTTTTAGCTATGGAACATTTGCCTGAGAAGCTTGTCTTTATTGGCGCTGGATACATCTCCTTTGAACTGGCAGTGATCGCTAATGCAGCGGGTTCTGAAGTTCATATCATCCATCATAATGACCGCCCCTTGAAAGAATTTGATCAAGAGCTGGTGTCCAGTTTAGTCGAACATATGAAGTCAGAGGGAATTCAATTTCATTTTAATGTGGATACAACGGCAGTTGAATTGATTCATCCTAATTATCGAATTACTGGTGAGAATTTTGACTTGGTTGCGAATATGGTTATCGGTGCCACCGGACGAATTCCTAATGTCGAAGGATTGAATCTTGGAAAAGCTGGTGTCGTATATGACAAAAAGGGCATTAAGGTTGATGAGCATCTACGAACAACTCAGCATAATATTTTTGCTTGCGGTGATGTAGTAGCGAAGAAGCAACCGAAACTTACTCCGGTAGCAGGCTTTGAAGCTGGTTATGTCGTTCATGCTATGGCTAATGACACTGAAGCGATTGAGTATCCATTGATTCCAACAATCGTATTTGGCGACCAACGATTGGCCAGAGTTGGCTTAAGCGAAAGAGAGCTTGCTACTCATCCAGAAAAATATCATTCAGAGACAATTAATTTATCTAGCTGGTACACGTATCATCGCATCAATGATCAAAATGCTAAGATCAAATTTGTTTATGACGAAGAAAATAGAATTGCTGCTATTAGTTGCTTAAGTCAACTAGCGGATGAAGTGATCAATTACCTTTTGATCATCTTGACAAAAAAAATGACCCACAAGGAAGTCGAACAATATATTTTTGCTTACCCAAGTCCAGCAAGTGATCTTTCATATTTTATTTAAAACAGAGGGCAACCTCTGTTTTTTTTATGATAGATATGCTAAAGTTTACGAAAATACGTTCCCATGGTGAGATTATGAAAACAACACTAACACAAGAAATAGAGAAGGCTCTATATTATTATTGTATTGAACTTGGCGGTATTGTTGTCGAGGAGGTAACAATGCCGGATGAACAAGGAATTGTTGATACACTGGCTTGCTTTTTTAAACCCAAGGCAACGGAATGGCGTTGCTATGAACTAAAAGTCACAAAAGCTGATTTCTATTCAAAAGCTAAACTTTCCTTTATTGGCCATTATAATTATTTTGTATTAACAGAGGAACTATATCTAAAAGTTCGCGATGATATTCCTAACGAGATTGGTGTATTAGTGTATCGGCCATACGCTAGTGTGGAAGAGCTACCTGCTGAAGGAACTTTTTTTATAGCTAAAAAACCATTAAGAACAGAATTGCTAGTAGACGAACTGGCACTGACTCAACGCTTTATGGCTTCTTTATTTCGCGAGGTACAAAAGGCTAAAAGAATGTCTTATGGGACAAGTTTCTTTTCAACCGAACAACTCTATAAAGAATTGCGTCGACGTTTAGACGAAAAGGACAGCTTGCAGGAGACTAACTATTATCAACGGTTTATTGAAGATGTTCAGTCTGCTCGAATTGAGAGTTTGGAGGAAGAACTACAGGCGTTGGAACAAGATTATAAATTTTTACGCCAACAAAGACAAGTACGTCGACGTCCGACTGAACCATTGGAGTGATTCTATGTATTATCCATATTTAAGAGGAAAACAATTTGATCTGCTGGCAGTAAATTCTTTGATCAATGAAGCACGTTGGTCAAAAAATATTCACCCAATTATTGAACCCGTTCGCGATTCAGCAACGTTGAAAAGATCAATCGAACTTTTTGATAAAAACGATATGACATGCTACTTAATAACGAATCCGCAAGTTGGTACTGCTAAGCTTTTTGAAGATAGGCGGTTTGAATGGGTACTACGTGAAGGATCTAGTGTGAAAAAGGCGGAGATCGTAACCAAAGATAATCCTTTTGAAGCGGAGCTCTATATATTCAATGATCATTCTCCACGAAAAAAGGAACTACAAAAAATAAATAATGAGAATCTCTCAGTTATTCCGGACCAAGGAAGATTTAGGATCTTAGAGGTACCTAATAAAATTTTATTAAGAGAAGCTTTTCAACCGAAAAAAAAAGTTGCGCAATACAGTGAAAAAGTAGATGATTTTTATAGTGATGAGCATCTCTATTCGAACCCAGATTCAATGGGATTTAGTGATTATACGATCGAAGGAAGTCGTTATTTTGATAAAGGCGGCCCAAGTCGTGCGATTGCCATTCACATTAGCTATTTTGATGCGTATTTTAATTTGAGACTCAAACATTTTGTGTCTGATAGTAATGAGGATGCGCAAAATCAACAAGAAAAGTTTTTTGAAGCATTGGATAAGTTATATGATTGGTATTCACGCAACCAAGATCAGCTATTGCTAACACTTGGCTTAGAAGAATTGTTGCATTATCAAGAAATTAAAAAATTTCCAGGACTGGGTACGATCAAAAAATGGTCATTGGCTCATCATTTAGAATTGATCGGTGCTTTTCTTGAGCATGGCGATCATTGGCAGAGAGGGTGGAAAAAGAGTGGGATATGAAGATGAAGATTTTGTCATCAAACAAGCCAAGCAGATAGGCGATATCTTAGGCGGAAATCTAGGTAAAAGGGATACTGAAGAAATTCTTTCATTTGGAAACGAAGCACAAGTAACTGATATAAAAGAAACTAAATTTGATTTTCGTCCAAGTACGCTAGCTGATATACCAGCAATAGGGATCATTATTAATGAAGCTAAACAATATTTGAAAGAGCAAGGTTCGCCTCAATGGCAGGATGGTCACGAGCCGAATGAGACAGTGATTCGTGAAGATATACGAAAAAAAGCCAGCTATGTGCTGACTTTAGAAAATGAAATAGTTGGGACTGTAGCATTGATTGCTGATAAAGATCCAGTTTATGAGGCCATCGAAGGCGAATGGCAAGGCGATGGGCCATATGTTTCTTTACATCATGTGGCTGTTAGTCAAAATTATCGCGGAATCGGTCTAGGTAAAAACTTATTAGCGCTGACGATCAAACAAGCTCAGGTTTTGGGTTACGAAGATATCCGGATTGACACGTATCCTGCCAACCAACCAATGCTAAGTCTAATCGAAAAAAGCGGCTTCAGTTATTGCGGTATGATTCATTTTCCTTTTGTACATGGAGAACGAAAAGCTTTTCAATTACGTCAAGGCCTGACGTAGTTGAAACAACATATTGTCTAGAGAAGTTTCTCCATTAATTTCGATCAGGTTCGGAAATTTTTTTAGACGGGATAAATTGTCTTGATCTTCTTGAAAAATTGACAATCGTCGTTCTAAGTCTTCAGCAGATGCTCGTTTTTCAAGTCGAGCGATCATAGTTTCTTTGGAGATATTGATCCAGATTGGAACCATTTGATTACCAAAAATACGATGTAAGTTGATGAAGCCTGTAGTAGTAATCGGGTCATAACAATCACCGATATCAAGAGATTTGCGCAAAGTTTCCTTAGCTATACCGTAAAAATGATTATCATAAACATCGTACTCAGCGAATTGATCCTGATTTACCATCTGTTTGAACTCTTTTTTTGATACAAAATAGTAATCACGACCATGTTCCTCGCCCTCACGCGGGGCACGCGTCGTATATGAAATAATCTTTTGTTCAGAAGTAAAAGCTTTTTCAGCCAAACTGGTTTTTCCTGAACCGCTTGGTCCGATGAATAAATAGCAATGGTTCATAATTAACACGTCCTTTTTTATAGTATAAAGAAATAGGACAAAAGAATCTAGGGAGGGGATCTTATCATGGAGAGAAATACACGTAATACAAAAAAGACAAATAAATTACTGATCATTATCGTCGGTGTTATTATTTTACTCACTGCTGCTTTTTTCGGAGTACGTGCGTATCAAGCGAGTCAAGTTAAGAAACAAGGAGAAGAAACTGTCAGTACCTTTGTTAAGAGTCTGCAAAAAGGTAAGTATCAAGATATGACTAAATCTTTGAATGCCGCTTCAGTTAAGAAAAATGGTTATACTAAGAAGCAAGTAGCAGAGAAATACCAATCTATTTTTTCGGGGATCAGTGCGTCAAATATCAAGATGAAAAATTTAACAGTCAATAAAAAAGATAAAAATTATCAATTTTCTTACGAACTCTCTGTAAATACTGGTTTTGGACAATTAAAGAATCAAAAATATTCTGGTACCTTAACTGATGACGGTAAAGAGATCAATTGGAAACCAAATTTGATTTTCCCGAGTATGTCTGGCAAAGACAAGATCAATTACTCAGTTGATCCAGCGACACGCGGTGAGATATTAGATCGTAGCGGCCAAGGACTAGCAACGAATGGAACTGTTTATCAAGCAGGTATCGTACCTAAAAATCTTGGAAGTGGTGAAGAACGTACAACCAAAATCGAGGCTATTGCGAAAAGTTTGGATATTACTGCAAAAGATGTAGAAAATGCATTATCCCAAGGATGGGTTCAGGATGATTTCTTTGTTCCTCTTAAAACTAGTGCAGATGCTCCGAAAGAAACGCCAGATGGTTTAGAAGTCAAAGAAACGACGGGCAGAACGTATCCATTAAAAGAGGCTGCAGCACAATTGGTCGGATATGTTGGTAAAGTAACTGCTGAGGACATGAAGAAAAATGATGATCTTGCAAGTGATAGCTTAATCGGCAGAAGCGGATTAGAGATGGCTTTAGATAAACAACTACGAGGAAACGATGGTGGTTCTTTATCCATTATGGATAATAAAGGAAATGAAAAAAAAGTTTTACAAAAAATTGATAAAAAAGATGGCGAGAATGTCAAGTTGACGATCGATAGTCGTGCACAGCAAATTGCTTATAATGGATTAGACGGTCAAGCTGGTTCAAGTGTTGTAATGGCACCAAAAACGGGTGATCTATTGGTTGCGGTTAGTTCGCCAAGTTTCGATCCCAACAAGATGACTAACGGGATAAGTCAAACAGATTATGATGCTTACAGTAATGATAAGAACCAGCCATTCATGAGTCGTTTTGCAACTGGCTATGCACCTGGATCGACTTTTAAAACCATCACTGCTGCAATTGGTTTAGATGCAGGAACGCTGGATCCTAATGAAGAGTTAGCGATAGATGGTTTGAAATGGCAAAAGGACAGTTCGTGGGGATCTTACCAGGTAACTCGTGTTTCAGATGTCAGTCCAGTCAACTTAAGAACAGCATTGGTATATTCAGATAACATCTATATGGCGCAAGAAACGTTAAAAATGGGTGAAAAGACTTTTCGCGCGGGTCTGAATAAATTTGTTTTTGGTAAGGACTTAGACTTGCCAATAGCTATGGAGAAAGCACAAATTTCTAGTAAAGATAGTTTTGATTCTGAAATTTTATTTGCTGATACAGGATATGGGCAAGGACAATTACTGTTGAATCCAATTCAGCAAATAGCGGCTTATTCTGTATTCCCAAACAATGGCACGATGGTTTATCCTAAATTACTTGCTGACAAAGAAACAACTGACAAAAAAGATGTTATTAAGGCTAGTTCAGCAGAAATGGTTACAAATGATATGCAAGCAGTCGTTAGTGATAAGAACGGTACGGCACATAGTTTAGCTGCACTAAATATCCCATTAGCTGCTAAGACTGGAACTGCTGAGATTAAACAGAAACAAGATGAAAAAGGACAAGAGAACAGTTTTTTATATGCTTTTGATTCGGAGAAACGAAACTATTCAGTGGTTGAATTTTTGGAAAATAAACCAGAAGGTACCTCTGCAACGGATCTTTCTAAAGACTTATTAGCATATTTAAATCAAACCTATCAATAAAATACTTGTCTGGAAAGCTGATGCTTGGTAAGATATCCAAGAAGGACGGTGTCTTATGAACAAGCGACAACGAAAAAAACAGGCTTACAAACAATATATCCGAGCAATTTTTGAAGGCTACGAAAAAATGTTGGAAGATTCAAGCATCAAAGAATTGCATTTCAGTTATTTAAAGGAGACGACTTACTTGGAACGTGATGACCAAGCTAAGATTCATTTTACAACTAAAGAAAACTGATACCCAAAAGACATCTCAGCATCCTTTGTTGAGATGTCTTTTGGGTTTAAAGCCATAGAAGAATAGACTTTGCATCCTTCTTAAGACCGAAAAAAAGTTTAAGAGATTCTTAGCTTGGTAAATAATTGTTTAAAGAGGAGAGCTATTAGTAAGTATAAAGAGATAAATCAGATAGAATGTAGGTATTAAGGTACAGGAGGCAATAGTATGAAACTTCATAAATATATTTTATTAGCAGGCTTGGGCATTTCTTTAGGAGCAGGATTAATTAATCAAGACAAAGCCTATGCAGAGTCTGATGATGGAGCAATCAATGAACGTTGGGGAAAGCCAACTTTTGTAGCAGGAGCAGGATTAAACCAGCAGCAATTGAATGAAACTATGGATAAATTAGGGATCAATCAAGATAGTGTTAAGATGGAAACAGCGACTGGGGCAGATCTAGTAAAGTATTTAGGCTATGGTAGCGGTGACGACAGCGTGATGTTGAGTTCTGTTGTTGTAAATCGTGAAGACCAAGGAAATGGAATCAACGTGAAAATATTGACACCGCAAAATATTACCCAGATCACCGCAGATCAGTATAAGAACCCTTTAGTCACCGCAGGTATCAGCGATGCGACGGTTAAAGTTGCTAGTGTAGTGAAAGTAACCGGAGAGAGCGCCTTAACAGGTGTATATAAGGCTTTTGAATCTAACGGCGAAACGGTTGATCCCCAACGAGCACAATTAGCGCAAACCGAATTGGATACAACTTCAGATGTTTCACAATCAGTGGTGAACAAAGCCAACGAGCAAAGCCAAAATCAAAATTTGTCAGATAGCGAGAAAGAAAAAGCTGATGAAGCTTATAAAGCGCAATTAAATCAAACGTTAGTCGATATCAAAAAAGAATTAGCCGAGCTCAAAGAGAAGCAAGGTGAGTTGGCTACTAAAGATGATGTAGAAAAAATTGTTAATGACGCGTTAGAAAAAAACAATCTATCTCAATATGTTACTAAAGACGATATTAATAAATTAGTTGCTTTGGCAGAAAAATATCAAACAACAGACGGCGTGTTGGATAAAGAATCAATCGAACAATTAGACAAGATTAGCAGCGATTTTAAAGGGACCGTTAATAAGGTCTCTGACCAACTTGGTAAATTTGGTGATTCGCTTAAAGGAACAATAGAAGACAACCAAGGTTTCTTCTCAAATCTATGGCAGCAAATCAAAGGTTTCTTTAGCGGCTTAACAAAATAATAAAAAAGATTGTGTCATATTTTAAGATAGACACAATCTTTTTTTACTTTCTCCAGCAGTTTATGCTTATCATTACGGCTACGCTAGGGTAAAATAGAGAAGTGGGTTTCAATTCTGATAGAAAATTTTAGAATATTTGCTTGTTTGAATTGAATCAGGAATAATTATGGTAATATTTATTATATAATTAATCAAAAAAATAAAGGAGGGTCTTAGATGGAGACTCCAGAAAAACAGGAAGAACTTCAAACTGAAGCATCATTTGATTCAGTGAAGGAATCTGCTTCCGATGTGTTAGGTGGGTTGATGGGGCAGATCAGACGGTTAGAAGAGGCAATGAAAGCAGAACGCATGGGCGATGTGTATCAAATCTACTGGAATGAGTTGCCAGCCTCGATCCAGCAATCCAGCAACGCGAATCATGAGATCGATAATTTCTTGACAAGCAAGTTAGATCAGGAAATACAAAGGACGTTCCCATTTATGATCATGCGTGATGTCGTTTCACCAATTTTACTAAATTATCAGATCGGTAGTTATTATCGCGACCGCGCGGTCTTACAGGTTGATGCAACTCAACCGGCTATAAAAATATTGCCTGAAATTCGTGCGCAATGGGAAAAAGCCATGAAAGGTGAATACAAGGAGCAATTGTCAGAACTGCAAAATCAGCAAGATGACTTTGATGCGAAGACGATCGCTGCACAATCAGAACTGAGAGAACTTAATGGAAAAATTGCTCATCAAGAAAAACTCAAGGCAGAGTTAGAAGAAACTAAGAGTTTTATGAACCGAAAAAAGGTCGAGGAAGAGATTGAAGTTATCGATGCTAAGTTGAAAGAATTGAAACAACAGCGGAGTCAGTGGACACCCTTTGTGGGGGACCAGCTATCTGGTGAGTCTCAAAAAATTGAACTGGCTAATCGAATAACTAGTCTTTCACTAGAACAAGCGATTGCTTTAAAAGAGTTGCGGTTGATTAAAAAACGTTTCGGTGGTTTGGAAGAAATGGATGCCGAGCTTGAGATTTTTATCAAGGATTTCTTAGACAAGGGGGCGGAATAGATGACTGAAGAAAAAAATAAAATCAATCAAATTTATGATGCTTTGGTCGATTCAGAAGAACCAGGCTTGAATATTCGTGAAAAAGAAATTCTTCACCCCGAAGAAAATACAGAGGAATCCAATGAAACGTTTAAGACAGCACCTCAAACGCGAGCTGTCAGTGATTCATCACTAAATTATTATGATAACCGCGAAGAGAATTATCAAGATTTATTAAGTTTAATCGATGATGCAGAAAAAGAAATAGCTGATTTGAAATTTAGAAAAGTCTTGATGGAATCTGATTTTCCAACATTGTTAGACTATTTCAAGAAAATTTTTGTTAAAGAAGAAATGACGGCCTCGGCAATTGCTAAAGGCGCACTACTAGAGTACTTTACTTTTGAATTGATTAAACCGTTGGAGAATCATGGTTTGCATCTTTCAACAAATGAATTTTCAACATGGGAAAGCAAGCACTTTAATCTTTCTTATCGATTGACAAATACGAATGAAATCAATTTTAGTTTTATGATGCCAACATCTGATGGAAAATTCCGCAGTGAGAAAATCAAGTTGATGGAAGTTTACCCTGAATTAATGAAAGTTATGGTTCTAAATGACGCTGTTTTGACTTTGCTGAAGGATTGTTACAACAAACATATTTACACAAGTGGGCAAAATTCAATGTTTAGTCGTGAAATGAATGATGTCATGGCACATATGAAAGAGCTGGGCTTTGAGTTTGATGAGAATCTTTTGGATAATAGCCAACCGCTAGATTTGGCAGTTGATCTTCATCACAAAACGCCAGTAGAAGTGTTAGATAAGATTTTCATCACAGCCATGGACAATGAGAATTTTGATTTCAAAAAAATTGATGAAAATAGTTACTTGGTCGCTTTGGATGGCAACCAAACTGTGACGATCAAACAAAACACTGAAGATCAAACTAGCAACTTGAAATTGAATACAGATCGTAAAAATAAATCACTGATCGAGTTTTTTGGCAGCTACCCATTCTTAGTACCACTTACGATCACTGATGAGTAACGATGAAACAACAAGTGTTGCACCAAATTTTTGGTGCAGCTTTTTTTTGCTCATTTTTTGAATTAGGTTCTCAACTCTATGATTTAGTCGATAATTAAGCACCTACCTTTAAAAATAATTAATTTTTTTACCTTTTTTTATAGTAAATCACGTTCACTCGTGAAAGTCCGTAAATCCTATGATATACTTTGAAAGTTGATATGAAAGAGTATCATTTACCATGTTTGAAAGAGGGTATAGATTGTGTGTGGATTAGTAGGATTTGTAGATCGTTCAAATACAACGCAAAAAGAACAAATTATTAAAAATATGATGGATACGATCGTTCATCGCGGCCCAAGCAGTGCGGGAGAATTTATTGATGAAGGTATCGCAATCGGTTTTCGCCGGTTAAGTATCATCGATTTAGAAGGTGGAACTCAACCAATCAAGAATGAGGATGGAACAAAAATCCTTACTTTTAATGGAGAAATTTATAACTACCAAGGTATTCGCGAAGATTTGATCGCTAAAGGTCATATTTTCACGACTCATGCAGATTCTGAAGTGTTATTGCATGGTTATGAAGAATACGGCATAGACTTATTACAAAAGATTCGTGGTATGTTTGCATTTGTGATATGGGATACGAAGAAACAAGAATTATTTGGTGCTCGTGATCATTTCGGGATCAAACCACTATATTATACGATTATGAACGGTACATTTATGTATGGTTCAGAAATCAAGAGTTTCTTGCAACATCCAAACTTTGTCAAAGAATTGAATAAGGAAGCCTTGAAGCCTTATATGACTTTCCAATATTCTGCTTTAGACGAAACATTTTTCAAAAATGTTTACCGTATCAAAGAAGGCCATTACTTCACTTATAAAGATGGAAAACTAGACGTTCAACAATATTGGGACGTTGAGGAACAAGAAACTGATATGACGTTGGAGGAAACGGTTGATTTAATTGATAAGACGGTCCTTGAATCAATTGAAGCACATCGAATCGCAGACGTTGAAGTTGGTTCATTCTTATCATCTGGTGTGGATTCAAGTTATGTGACAGCTGTTTTACGTCCAGAACATTCTTACTCGATTGGTTTTGGCGACAAAACTTATAATGAATCGATCGAAGCGAAGAAATTGGCTGATTTGATCGATTTGAATAATACGTCTCGGGTGGTTACCGGGGATGAAGCATTCGACTATTTCCCGTTGATCCAATATCATTTGGATGAACCTGATTCAAATCCTTCATGTGTTCCTTTGTATTTTTTAACAGAGTTAGCTAGTCGTGATGTACGCGTTGCGTTAAGCGGAGAAGGTGCTGACGAATTATTCGCTGGTTACCAAGCTTATGGAATGAATACTAAATCAAAAGCGGTTAAGGTTGTTGCCGAAGGTTTAAAAAAATTACCTAAAGGTATGCGTTATTCGATCGCTAAAGGTTTGAAGGGTAAAAACTTTAAAGGTGCATTGCACTTGTATACATCATTAGCACCAGCTGAAGAATTCTTTATTGGACAAGCGAAAGTCTTTGAAGAAGACGAAGCTGTAGATTATTTACAACCTAAATACCAACAAAGCCCAACGATTAAAGATATCGTTGATGTTCATTACGAAAAAGTTCAGGATATGTCTGAGATCAAGAAGATGCAGTACTTGGATATGCACCAATGGATGCCAAAGGATATTTTATTGAAAGCTGATAAATTAGCGATGGCTAATTCATTGGAAGTTCGCGTACCTTTACTAGACAAAGAAATGATGAAAGTTTCTGAAATCGTACCAACGAAATATTTGATTAACGCTGAAAATACAAAGTTTGCTTTCCGTCAAGCTGCTGCACGTCATTTGCCAGAAGAATGGTACAATCGTGAAAAACTTGGCTTCCCAGTACCGATCAAGGACTGGTTGCGGGAAGAAAAATATTATCAAATTGTTCGTGATGTGTTTATGCAAGATTTCGTTAAAGAATTCTTTGATCAAGAAAAAATCATCAAATTGTTAGATGATAACTTTGCTGGAACAGCTGACGGCCGTCGTAAAATCTGGACGATCTACACGTTCTTGACTTGGTACCAAGTGTACTTCATCAACGATGGTGTAAAACCTGTTCCAACCACAGTAGCGTAATTTTTTTGTTAGCGTAAAATAATTGTTGGAAAATAAAAAAGAGATTTCTCCACATGTGTTAAAATCAAGGTGTTCAAAACCTTAAAACATCAACATGGAGGAATCTCTTATGAATATTGTACAACAA
>Ga0153985_1000182_pt1 | contig 19389 bp, 20 predicted proteins | sample TSGA069MetaG_FD_104715 | JGI IMG/M metagenome (GOLD analysis project Ga0153985, IMG submission 104715) | Attine ant fungus gardens microbial communities from Georgia, USA - TSGA069 MetaG | ecosystem: Host-associated > Fungi > Mycelium > Unclassified | place: USA: Georgia, Alexander Wildlife...
ATATTTAGTGAGAAATTTCCTGATTTAAAGCAAGATATTAATAACAATCTATCTTTGGCACTTAAAGAATTAAAAGCCCTACAAGAAATCAAAAATCATGAACTTATTAATTTAAAAGATATAATTTTATTAAATGACAGCAGCGAATATTTTTTTGTTAATACGAATATCTCTACTGCAAAATTATATAGCGATGGTCAAAAAAGCTTAAGATATTTCAGCAAATTAGAAGATTTAATTAAACATTCCGATAGTAAGTGCCTTATCTTAAGCCTTGAACAAAATCTAGAAATTTATAAAAACTTTAAAACAGTAATACTAAATAGTGAAAATTGGGAAATCAAAAATATTGACTCAAATAGTTTTCAAAAACAATATTTACAAATAATTTCCCAAATTAAAGGGTGTTTGTAATATCAAATGAAAAGTATTTTACCTCTGGTAAGCTAAAGTCACCATATATCGCAATCTCTTTCAGGACGTATAGGTATGGTTACTCCTTTACCTATTAGCTTATCAGAGTTAGAAAAAATAGAAAATCCTTTAACTAGTGTATTTAAAGGTGGATACCCATTACTACATAATTTAAATATGCATCCTTTATATTTTTAGCCAAGCTATATTCAAACCTATATTGAACGCAATGTTCGTCAATTAAAAAATATTGAGAATTTTAATCGCTTTCAAACTTTTTTAAAATTATGTGCTGGAAGAATTGGGTAAGTTGTCAATTTCTCATCTCTTGCGTTAGATTGCGGTATTTCTCATACAACAGCTCGTCAATGGCTTAATATACTAAAAGCAGGTTATATTGTTTTCTTTCTTCAATCGTTTTATAAAAACTATAACAAACGTCTTATTAAAATGCCGAAATTGTATTTTTATGATACAGGTATTGCCTGTACATTACTAGGACTTGAAAAAGAGCAACAATTAGAAACCCATTATCTTAAAGGAGCACAAAATTTAGTAATATTGGAAATTTTAAAAGGACGTTTGAATTTAGGGCTACCGGCAAATTTTTATTTTTGGAAAGATAAGAGTGGTCACGAAATAGATTTTGTTGCAGAATGGGGAGGAACAATAAAAGCTGTTGAAATCAAATTTAATTCAACTTTCCATCCTGATTTTGTAAAGAATCTAAACTATTTCTATAAGCTTGATCCAAATATTGAAAGCTACTTAGTTTATAACGGAATACAAGAAGGTAATTTTTTGAATACCTCCTTAATTCCTTTAAACCGAATTAATGAATTGTCATTATAGTATTGATTCTTTTCTTAGCCCTGAAATTGTCTAAATATATATCGTAAATACTTCAAAAGTCGGTAAGTCAAATAAACGGTGAGGCGGCTATGCGTAGATAAACTACGTGAGCACAGATAAATTCCAAAATTTGGTTTGCCAAATCTTGAAGTATCAAAGGTATACGCATCCTCAACATCCGGAATTAGTAAACCAGTATATATTAATTCAGATACTGCTTTAAGTATTTACCGGTATGGCTTTTAGGGCAAGCAGCAATATCAGCAGGAGTACCGCATACTACTATTTTACCGCCTTTATCCCCCCCTTCAGGACCTACATCTATAACGTAATCCGCTGTTTTTATCACGTCTAGATTATGCTCGATAACTAAAACGGTATTGCCCATATCAACAAGCTTATGCAGCACTTTCAGTAATTTATTAATATCGTCAATATGCAATCCTGTTGTTGGTTCATCAAGTATATAGAGAGTTTTACCGGTTGAACGTCTTGATAATTCCTTAGCAAGTTTAACCCTTTGTGCTTCCCCACCTGAAAGGGTAGTAGCCGATTGACCGATCTTAATGTAGCCAAGCCCTACCTCATTTAAAGTAATCAGCTTTTCATAAATCAGTGGGACTTTTTCAAAGAATTGCATTGCATCTTCTACCGTCATCATCAATATATCAGCGATTGATTTGCCTTTATATTTGATTTCAAGAGTTTCTCTGTTATATCTATGACCGCTACAAATATCGCATTTTACGTATACATCAGGTAGAAAGTGCATTTCTATCTTGATCAACCCGTCGCCTTGGCAAGCTTCACACCTACCTCCCTTGACATTAAACGAAAATCTGCCAACTTTATAGCCTCTAGCTTTTGATTCAGGTAGTTCAACAAACCAATCCCTAATATGAGTAAATGCACCGGTATAAGTTGCAGGGTTTGAACGTGGTGTTCTACCGATCGGTGACTGGTTTATGTCGATAATTTTATCTATATATTCTAGCCCTTTTAATTCTCTATACTTTCCAGGATATACTTTGCTAGTCGGCTCTAGATGCTTTAAAGCAGCTTTATATAACGTATGAATCATCAAGCTTGATTTACCGCTTCCTGATACACCGGTTATAGCCGTAAACGTGCCGAGAGGAATTTTTATATCGACATTATCCAAATTGTTAGAAACAGCCCCAAGCAATTCAATAGCCCTATTATCATGTCCTGTTCGTATTTGCGTCGGTACTTTAATGGTTTGACGACCGCTTAGATATTTACCGGTAATACTTTCCTCAAAACTCTTTATTTCTTCTGCATTACCCTCAGCAATAACACGACCGCCGTGAATACCTGCTCCCGGTCCTATATCAATAATATGATCAGCTTCATACATTGTTTCCTCATCATGCTCAACTACTAAAACGGTATTACCGAGATCTCTAAGTCTTTTTAGTGTTTCAATTAACCTAGTGTTATCGCGTTGATGAAGACCGATAGACGGCTCGTCAAGTACGTATAGAACACCGCTAAGCCCTGAGCCTATTTGGGAAGCAAGACGGATACGCTGGCTTTCCCCACCCGATAAAGTACCTGATTCTCTTGATAACGTTAGATAATCAAGCCCAACATTCATCAAAAATTTTAGTCTTTCGTTAATTTCTTTTAGGATACGTTCGGCAATAAATAATTGTTTTTTACTTAATTTTTCTTCTAGATGAATAAACCAATCCTGCAGTGTTGCAATGCTCATACCTGCTACTTCGCCTATATGATGATTAGCTATTTTAACGCATAATGCTTCATCTTTCAGCCTATAACCTTTACAAGCAGTACATTTATGCTCAGATTTAAATTTAGCAAGTTCCTCTTTAATTAACACCGATTCTATAGTACGATCTTTTTCTTGTAAACTTGGTATTACTCCTGCAAAAGGTTGCTTTACTGTTTGTGTTTTAGAACCGTCATGAAATTCAAATTTTATTGCCTCGTCACCTGATCCCTCAAACAAAATCGTTTTAACATCATCGTGTAAAGTTAAAAAAGGTGCATCAATTGAAAATTTATAATGATCTGCAAGTGCTTTTAAAGTTTCTAAAATAAATTTAGATGAAGTGCTGCCCCACGGTACTATAGCACCGTCTTTAATGGAAATTCTTTGATCAGGTACGATTAAACTCTTATCAAAGAAAAATTCCTTGCCTATCCCTTCACATTTAGGGCATGCACCGAAAGGGCTATTAAAAGAGAAAATACGAGGCTCAATTTCCGTTAACTGGAATCCTGATACCGGACAAGAATATTTTTCAGAAAAAGTAATACGCTGATTTTTTTCAAATTCAGTTTTAACACCGGTAGGTAACTCCACAATTTCCAAGTAAGTAATACCCTCAGCAAGATTTAATGAACTCTCTAAGCTATCGGCAAGCCTGTTGCCTAAACTTTCATCTAGCATTATCCTGTCGACTATTACCTCAATATTATGCTTTTTATTTTTATCGATTCTAGGTAAATCATCAATTTCACAAATCTCTCCGTTAATTATCAATTTTTGAAACCCTTGTTTCTTCAAATTCATAATCTCACGCTTGAATTCTCCTTTATGTCCTCTAACAATCGGAGCTAATAAATATATCTTCGTTCCCTTAGGTAATTCATTAATTATATCTACCATCTCTGAAACGGTTTGACTATGTATCGGTAGCCCGGTCGCCGGAGAATACGGGATTCCAACCCTAGCATATAATAGTCTAAGATAATCATAAATTTCCGTTATAGTTCCAACTGTAGAACGCGGATTTTTAGAAGTGGTCTTTTGATCAATTGCAATAGCCGGTGATAATCCGGAAATAGATTCTACATTAGGCTTATTTTGTAGATGTAAGAATTGCCTTGCATATGACGATAAGCTTTCGACATACCGCCTTTGTCCCTCTGCATAGATCGTATCAAATGCTAAAGAAGACTTACCTGAACCGCTGAGACCGGTGATAACGACAAACTTATTCCTGGGAATATCAACATTTATATTTTTTAGATTATGCTCTTTAGCACCGCGTACCTTGATATATTCTTGGTTCATGTTAATTATTACTCCGAAGTAAAGCAAAAAATTGATATACCGTTGATACTTCAAAAAGAGCAAAGAATTCACAAAGCAAGGAACGGAGCATATATATAGAATACTAAAGCTTTTGTAGAATGACAACGCCAATTTTTGAAGTTCATCGAGTATGTTAAAAAATTTTTAAGAGTTTTTAAAAAAACCTGTAGTATTATAGGCTCTTTTATTTTATTATTGCAATAATAATATTTTTAAAATAGGTAATCTATGGCTGGTAGTTTAAATAAAGTTACATTAATAGGCAATCTAGGACGTGATCCTGAAATTAGAACCACAAGCGAAGGAAAGGAAATAGCTAATTTTTCACTAGCTACCACTGAAACCTGGAAAGATCGTGTTACCGGTGAGAAAAAAGAGAAAACTGAATGGCATAGAGTAGTTATATTTAGTGAAGGCTTAGTATCGGTTACTAAAAATTATGTTAAAAAAGGTAGCAAGATATATATCGAGGGGGCATTACAAACCCGTAAATGGAATGATAATTCCGGAGGACCGGACAAATATACTACTGAAATTGTTTTACAAAACTTTAATTCACAATTAATACTACTTGATAGCAAAGGTTCTAGCTCACATCTTCAAGATTCAGGACAAAGTGAATATAAGCATCCTGAAAATAAAGATCATTCTCATTCTTTTGATCATAGTGATTTAGACGACGAAATCCCGTTTTAATTTGTATACTCGTTTAATTTGAAAAATTGGCTACGTCGCTTCTCATTTTTGATTCTTAAAGTGTACGCTGCGATCAAAAATTTTGAGACTTCTTGCTCTTTTCCAAATAAAACTTCGTCTACTAATGGTTCAGTTACTCAAAGCATACTAGTAATTGAAAATTTTGTATGAAGCAAGAGTCGTAAAATAATAACATAACCATTACCGCAATGAAAAATTTTGTTTGGATAATATTTTTAATTTCTGTTTTACTATCTGGTTGTTCTACTACTCATGATGTAGCAAGCAGAATTAAGCATTCGCAAGATATAGCGAATAAAAACGGATTCCATCAACAACTTGTGAAAGGTGCTGGTTTTACCCTTACTACTTATCAACGTGTTACCGATCGTAGTTTGCCGTTTGTATTCTATATCGAAGGGGACGGACATCTTTCTGACGGAGCTGTTAACTCAGATAATCCTACTCCGGTCAATCCGATGTTGCTAAAGCTTGCTACAATCGATAAAAGACCGAATGTTGTTTATATCGCAAGACCCTGTCAATATACTCCTTTAGAAATAGATGCAAAATGCATAAATGATTACTGGTTAGATAAAAGAATGGGGCAGGAAGTTGTAAATTCGATTAATGATGTTATAAACACCATTAATAACGGACAGAAATTTAGCTTAGTCGGATTTTCAGGCGGTGGCGGAATTACGATATTAATAGCCAATCAAAATAGTAATGTGAAAGATATCATAACGATTGCTGGTAATTTAGATACTAAAAAATTTGATAGGCACCACAATTATCGTGGGTACCTAATTAAATCTTTGAATCCGATAGATTATGCTAAACAAATTAATAATATTCCGCAGTTACATTTATCGGGTAGCGACGATAAAAGAGTACCACCTTTTATTGCAGAGCTTTACGTAAAGGCTAGCTCTTCTTCTTGTGTTAAGTATAGGGTTTTCCCAAATATTACGCATGCAAAAGGCTGGGATAAGATTTGGCTGGATATATTAAATATCCCACTGAATTGTAATTAAGACTTATAAAAAATTAAAGGATACAATTATGGTAAATTTTAATCAGTTTTTAAAACAAGCTCAAACAATGCAAAAAAAGATGCAGGAAGCACAGGAGCAAATGGCAAATACCAAATATACCGGTAAAGCCGGAGGCGGGCTTGTAGAGATCATAGCTACAGGTCGCGGTGAAGTTGAAAGAGTCTCAATTGACAGCTCACTGCTAAAAGAGGAAGAAAAAGAAATGTTAGAAGACTTAATTAAAGTGGCTTTTAACGATGCAAAACAAAAATGTGACGCAGATTCACAAGATTCTTTATCAGGTGCTTTGGATGGTATGAGCTTACCTCCAGGCTTTAAAATGCCTTTTTAATTTATGGTGTTTTTTGGGGAACGATTCTCCCGTCATTGCGAAAAGATACGTAGCCGAGGGTACATTATTGCGTATATACCGAATCATCATGAGCTATGCGAGCAAAGCGAGTGAGTCAATCTAGAAAAATAATAAGAAATACTATAAATTAGCATTAAATTTTGTTCACAGTGCCTAGATTGCTTTGTCAAAACTTGCAGTTTTTCGTAGCTCAAATGGAAAAATTGGTCTGTATGTTTTTTGAGCTATACAATAATGCCAGTCAAATCGCAGAGTAAAAATGACTATATATTACAAACTTAATAAGTAATAATTATAATTTTTCAGTAATGTAATATAGTTATTGTTAGAAGAAACAGGATTCGGGATTATATTAATATTATTAGAATAAGAAATAGCTGCTGCAAGCTTATTAATTATGAAGGGCATCTCGTAGTTATAAGTTACTAAACGCACTGAAGTAATGTTATGCTTTAAAATAAAATCCGAAGCTTTTTTGATATAGTCCTCTTCTGACATTACCTCATTTGGAGCAAGTATCACTTGCTGTTCTAAAACATTATATTCTTTTAGCAAATTTTTTATTTGGTCTGAAGTTTCAATGCCGGTGATAAATAATATAGGGGCATATCCTGCTTTCAGTAAAGCAATGCCGGTTTCAATTTTATGCCCTCCCCCGGCAAATACTATTATTGCATTAGTGGTATAATTGTTTAACTTATAAAAGTTTATTGTATATAAATAATAAGCAAAACCGCTAACCCAAATAGCGAATATTGTTAAAATTGTGAGTAAAATTTTTCGGATCATTTAAATACTTTAACAAATTCAGCTTCAAGAATTTTATCAAATTCAGACATTTCAATATAAATTCCTAATTGATTTAAAGATGTTACTAAAGAATTTTCAAGACCACAAGGAATAATTCCGTTAAATTTATTCAAATCCGTTGAAATATTCACAGCTATACCGTGATATGTAACCCATTTTCGTACTCTAACACCTATAGCAGCAATTTTAGAGGGAATATTGTCTTTTGTTTTTACCCAAATACCCACTTTATCTTTAATAATATAGCCCTCAACCCCTAAACGCTTCAAACTATTTATAATCCATTCCTCAAGCATTTTTATATATAGTTTTAAATCTTTGGTGCGGTTTGGTAGGTTTAAGTTAAGAATGGGATAAATGACCCGCTGCCCTCTTCCATGAAAGGTAAATTTACCACCACGACCGGTATAAATAACGGGAATATTATAGTTATTTAGTAATTCTTTCTGTTTATAATTGGTACCGGCAGTATACACATCTAAATGCTCAACCAAATAAACTCTTTCCGAAGTTGCATCATTAATAACTTTATTAACATAATCCTCCATTAATACTAAGCTATCTTGATAATTTGTGAGATTTGTTATAGTAATAAATTGTACCATAATAATATATTACTTTTGTAAGGTAGTTTTTGGGCTGTCACGCTCTTGTTTTATTGATTCGGCAAAGGTTCTTTTATTGGGTTCCTGAGCAATTTTTGTTACGCCTTGAAGTTTATCTATGGTGTTTTTTATTTCTTTTGATTTAAAAATTACATCAATTATTCTTTTTAATGTTTGTTTAATACTCATTGAAGTATTTTCTTTATGAATACAATGTCTAATAACACTTTCAATGTTTTTGTTTAGATGTTTTTTTTCTTTAGGATCGTCAATGGTGGGATCTAATATTGAGACAATACCGTTCTTAATTCTTTCGGTCTCTTTAGAATCTAAATGCTTAATATCTTGCTTATCGCAATATTTTTCTAATTCGAATTTAGCAAAACTTAAAAGCTTTTCAGGGTCTTGTTCAATTTTCTTATAACATTTTACGGCTAGAGTTTCAATTTTTGCCTCTTGCGGCAGGTTTTGCATTTCACTGATAGTAATTTCCTTAAGCCCTTCTAATATTTTATTTTCTTTAAATTCTTTTATGGTATTTGTATCGAGTCCTGTTATTTCCGATAATGAATTTAATGCCTTAGCACTACTTAGTCCATCCTTTATTATTTCATCAATACAAGCCTGCTTTTTATCTTCTATCATTTGCTTTCTTATATTATCATATTCTAAAGATTGAGTAGTTTTTAGACCTTCAGGAATTTCATATTTATAATCATTACTAAATTCCGATATGTAAAAATTTATTTTCGGTTCTGCTGTACTACATCCAGGAACAAATTTATCCCCTTTCATATTAGAAATATCTACTTCTAGAACTCCTTGAGCATAGCTAGTTTTCTCATTCTGTTTTTGTAGATCAGTTATAATATTAGCAGCTAATCTGCTCCGAATTTTGACTTTTCCATCTTCAGATGTATCAATCATTAAAAAGTCTTTATCTCCATTCAAATCAACCATTCCGCCATTATTCATTAATTGATCTTGAAATTTTTCTCCGGCATCCATAAACCAACCTGTGCCAAATGTACCTTGATTCCACATTGAAAATATAAAATCTTGCTGTTCACCGGTTAAAGATGACTCTTCAGCAAAATTTTCTTTATTTAAAATTTTGGTATTTCCTTGCTTGTCTTTAAAAAAAATTTCTTCTCTTCCGACTTCTAGCTCTTGATGATCACCTACTGTTTTTACGACACCTATATCTTTAATTGTTTGTTTTGTGGATTTTGTCTTATACTCTTTGATATCATCTGCTAGTTTAGTTTTTAGTGAGTGAATCTGTATTTCTTTCTGATCGAGCAAATTCAACATTCTAACAGAAATTAATTCTGTACAAGTAAGAGGATTTCTATCATCAATATTTAGCATTAAGTTAGAACAGGACGTCATAAAATTTTTATACTCTTCTGATCTCTCATTAGCAGGCTTTTTTAATTCCTGATAAAATTCTTGTTTAAATTTAGGGATATTATTTCTTGATGCTGCTATTTGAAAATCAGCTCGCTTAGTTAGACTTTCGACGTCTTGAAGCAACTTATGACTATATTCTTTTCTTATTTCGTCAATACCAACTCCGGAATTTAAAGCGTTATTAAGAGCATTTAAGCCTTCAGTTTTAAGCTCTGATTTAAGCACTAAGAAATTGGTTATACTTGGTGATGTGGAATCGGTAGGTAAATTATCACGATAATTATTTAGGTCGATAAGTTCTATTTTAGTGGTATTAATCGGCTTAGGCATTCAATTCCTCTTAAAAACGTTAAGATTAAGCTTTAATCTTAACGTGATAGCTGCCTTTATTCAATTAAAATGCCAGTTCTTCGTATATTATTTTTACTACCTCATAGGATTTAACGCCTCCCGGGGTTGTAACTTCCACAATATCTCCTACTGATTTACCGATTAAGGCTTTTGCTATAGGAGAGGCAATTGAGATTCTTTTTTTAGTTATATCAGCTTCATATTCACCGACAATATGATATGTCATCTCTTCTTCCGTTTCATCATCTATTAGAGTAACAGTAGCACCAAATTTTATACTATCACCTGACAATTTAGCAACATGTATGATTTCTGCCCGTGCAGCCATATCTTCAAGCTGTTTAATTCGTGCTTCTACAAACGCTTGCTTTTCACGTGCGGCTTCGTACTCCGCATTTTCCGATAAATCTCCATGATCTCGTGCTTCTGCTATATCTTCACTAATTTTTTTACGCTCTATATGTTTTAAATGCTTAAGCTCTTGCTCTAATTTTTCAAAACCTGTAACGGTGATAGGAAATTTTGCTGTCATATTAATATTGTGTAAATTTAGTAATTTTAGTATAGTGTTATATCATCTTTATTATCTTTCGTATACTTAAAAATTGATAGCCTCATGAACATTGAAGATTTTAATTTTGAGAAAAAGCGTAAAGCTTTTCATCTCTCTGCTATAATATTTCCATTATTATATTTATTTATTTCAAGAACGTCTATTACATTAATTTTGTTTATAGTAACTGTCGTAACTTTGTATTTAGATATATCACGTCATAATAACATTAAAATCGGTGAGTTTGTAACTAGGTTTTTTGCAAAAATTATGCGAATTAGTGAAATTAACGGCTCATTTGCCTTGAGTGGCACTAGTTTCATGATGCTTGGTTTCTTCCTAACAGCTCTTCTTTTTCCTAAAAATTTAGTAATTTGTTCTTGGTTAATTTTAATTATTTCCGACTGCTTAGCAGCACTTGTCGGCAAAAAAATAGGAAATACTTTAAATAACGGTAAATCACTTGCAGGTTCTGTGGCTTTTTTAGCCTCTGCGATCTTTATAAGTATATTAACATATTTTTACCTAGGCTATAATACTAGTTTTATTATTATCATAGTAAGCTCTTTAACAACCACGGCAGTAGAATTTTATTCAAAAGATTTAAAAATTAACGATAATTTGTTAATTCCAATCTCTTATTGTCTTTCTACTGCTATTTTTTCTTACATAGTATAAACATGAGGGTTACACCGGAATTTTATGAGTTATTAAGAAATCGTATTAATATATCAGATGTTGTGCGACAAAAAGTAACCCTAACCAGAAAATCCGGTAATTATGTAGGTTTATGTCCTTTTCATCAGGAAAAAACCCCTTCCTTTACCGTTAATGATAGTAAAAGATTCTTTTATTGCTTCGGTTGTAAAGCATCAGGGGACGTTATAAAATTCACTTCTAATATTAGCGGTTTGTCTTATAGTGATTCTGCTATAAAGCTTGCTACCGATTACGGTATAGAAATACCGAAGCTAACTGAAAAGCAAAAAGAACTTTACGAAGAATCAGACGAGATTTTATCTATTTTAGAGCTTGCCAATAAATTTTTTAAAGCACAATTAACTCCCGAAATATTAAACTATTTACATGAAAGAAATCTTAACGAAAAAACAATAAAAGAATTTTCGATCGGTTTTGCTCCTAGAGGCAATAAATTCGAAAAGTTTTTTCATGATAAAAATATAACTAATATCCAACTCGGGAAAGCCGGTTTAATCGGTAAACGTGAAAATGGTGAAATATATGGTCTATTTTCTAACCGCATAACTATTCCGATCAGAAATATTTATAATAAAATCGTAGGTTTTGGCGGTAGAGTACTTGGAGACGGATTACCTAAATATTTAAATTCACCGGAAACTGTAGTATTTCAAAAAAGCGAAACTCTTTACGGTGAACATAAAGCTATAAGTAGTAGCTATAAAAAAAATTATTCAATGTTAGTAGAAGGTTATTTTGATGTTATGGCACTGCATCAAGCAGGATTTAGTGAGGCAGTAGCAAGCCTCGGCACTAGCGTTACTGAAAATCATTTGCATAAATTATGGCGAGCAGGAGATGAAATTATACTGTGTCTTGACGGAGATAATGCAGGAATAAAGGCAAGTATCAGAACAATTAATTTAGCATTACCCCTTATTAACAGCGAAAAGAAAATTTCTTTTATTAGATTACCTAGCGGATTTGATCCTGATGATGCAGTAAATAAAAACGGTGCGGATTTCTTTACAAAGCTTATGGATGCAAGAATAAGCTTATCCGAAATGATTTGGCATATAGAATATAGCGGTAAAATTTTTAAAACGGCAGAGGAAAAAGCCAATTTAGAAAAAAGTTTAAAAGATTACTGTAACAAAATATCAGACAGTAATTTGAGGACTAGCTATTATAGATTTTTTAAGGATCAAATATGGCAAAATTTATCTGCAAAACAACCAAAAAATACAGCTAAAATCTCAAACACATTTCCATTAGGCACCGGCTATTCGGAACTTGAAATATTAGAGCATGCTTTTTGTGCTTTGCTTGTTAATTTTCCAAAAATTATACAAGATGAAAGTAATAGAAACTTTATAATAACTTTAGATTTTAACAATAAGCAACTTGAAGAATTTCGTAATTGGTACTTAAGTGAGATTATTGATAATAATATAGAGGCGGATGAAATCACGACAATTGTGGAAAAAACTAGCTTTTTAAATATTTTTTTATTATTATCAAAAACGGACAATTTATTCTTAGATATAGCATTTAATAAAGATAATGTTCCCTTAGAGGTACTATGGGAATGGTTATGCAAAAAATATTATCTAGTAAATTTACAGCAAGAATATGCTATAACAAACATTGATGATTACGAGAAAATCTTATTTTATAAAAAAGAAATCTTGAAAATTAGAAATGAATTTAACTCTTTAAATGAATCTTTTATTAATCATATTACAACTTAATCAGCTTAATTCTCTATAGGTATTTAATGAGCAATACAGAAAATGATCTAGATAAAATAGATAGTTTACTTAAAAAGGCTAAATCTAAAAAAGTACCGGTTACTTATGACGATATAAATAAAGCTATTCCTCTTAGTAAAAATCCATCTATTATACGGCAGCTAGAAGAAGCTATATTAAAATTTTCCGATGCAGGAGTAGATATTTTAGAATCTACTGAAGACGATGAAATTAAGATCGACGACATGGAAATGGAAGAAGGGTTTAAAATATCTACTAACGTTGATCATGAATCTGAAGACGAAGCAGAAGAAGAAAATCTAGGCACCACTGATGATCCGGTAAGGTTATATTTAAAGGATATGGGCGGTGTTGACTTACTTACCCGTGAAAATGAAGTAGAGATAGCAAAAAGAATCGAAGAAGGGCGTAAAACAATGATAACTGCCCTATGTAGGAGTCCTATTGCTATGGGTAAATTCATAGAATGGCATAAAGCTTTAGCTAACGAGAACATGCTATTGCGTGAGCTTATAGATCTTGAAGCTAATATGATGCATGACGACGATACCACCGAAAGCGAAGAAGATCATAACAGTGACTCGGATGGAGAAGAGCATGAGCATGAAGAAAATTCTTTATCTTTATCTAAAGTAGAAACGCAGATATTGCCTAATATTATAGAACGGATGAAAAAAATTGCTCATATTTGTGAAGAATTATTAATTGAAACTAAAAAAACTTTTGAAAAATCTTTTGATCCTCAAATTCTACAAAATAGTAAAAAATATAACAATAATTTAGAGCTATTAATTAGTGAAGTCTCAGAAATACATTTTAATTCTAAAAGAACAGAAGAAATTTTAAATAAAATGTATGGCATAAATCGTGATTTAATAAATAAGGAAACAGTGTTTTTAAAGCTTGCAGAGAAGTACGGTGTAACACGGCAAAACTTTCTAGAAGAATATATGGGGGCAGTAATTAATAAGGCATGGAAAGAAAAAATGCTGAAAAATAAAAAAACTGCTTGGAAAGAATTAATGTCTAAAGAGTCCGATTATATAGACCAAATGATTGCCGAACTATCAACTATTGAACATAGTACTGGTCTTTTAGTTAATGATTTTAAAAAGCTAGTAAACACTATACAAAAAAGCGAAAGACAAACATTGCAGGCTAAAAAAGATATGATAGAGGCTAATTTACGCTTAGTTATATCTATTGCTAAAAAATATGCTAATAGAGGATTACAGTTTCTAGATTTAATTCAGGAAGGTAATATAGGTCTTATGAAAGCGGTAGACAAATTTGAATATCGCCGCGGTTATAAATTCTCAACTTATGCTACTTGGTGGATTAGACAAGCTATAACAAGAGCAATTGCCGATCAAGCAAGAACTATACGTATCCCCGTGCATATGATCGAAACGATCAACAAAATAATCAGAACTTCAAGGCAAATGCTTAACGAACTTGGTTATGAACCAACGGCAGCAGAAATAGCTGCAAGACTTTCTATGCCGATCGATAAAGTACGTAAAGTTATGAAAATAGCTAAAGAACCTATTAGTCTTGAAAGTCCCGTAGGTGATGATAGCGACGGTAATAATTTGGGAGATTTTATTGAAGATAAGAATGCAGTAGCTCCAATTGATGCAGCGATTCAGTCAAATCTACGAGAAGTTACGACTAGGGTGCTTGCAACCCTTACGCCTCGTGAAGAAAGAGTACTTAGAATGCGATTCGGAATAGGTATGAATACTGATCATACTTTAGAAGAAGTTGGACAGCAATTTAAAGTAACCAGAGAACGTATAAGACAAATCGAATCAAAAGCCTTAAGAAAATTACAACATCCGATTAGATCAAAGAAGCTTAACAGCTTTAGAAGCGGCGGAAAACGTAACAGTGACGGTAGCCCTACTGACTTGTTAGAAGCTTAAATCGTCATTGCGAGAAGATGCGGATTTTATTGCATGGATCAGCTCTTGTCATTCTGCGAGCTTGTTAGCGGGATCTTGTGTCGCAGATTGTATCCTGAGATATTACGGTCAAGCCGCAGTATGACAATATTCTGAATCCCGCTACAAGCTTGCGGGATGACTCCGATCCTTAAGTTGACACCCATACAGCCTATGCGGGAATGACATAAGAGCCATATAATAACACTAACAAAAAATCTCCAAATAAACAAAAATAAAACGAAATTTTATTTGGAAAAAAGCAAAGAGTATATAAGGCAAGGAACGTAAGCCGTTACTTAATACGTGAGTACCGAAAATCTTATAATACGACGTAGCCAATTTTTCAAATAAAACGAGTATTATGTATCGATATAAAATTAGCATTGAATATTTAGGCACAAATCTTGCAGGTTGGCAAAGACAGTCCGGAGTAATATCTGTACAGCAAATATTAGAAGAAGCAATTTACAAATTTTCCGGTGAACAAGTAACATTATTTGCATCAGGACGAACTGACGCCGGTGTACATGCTATTGCACAAATAGCACATTTTGATCTCCCGAAATGTTTGGAGCCTTATAAAATTATCAGAGCTATTAATCATTTTGCAAGACCGTATGCGGTAGGTATATGGGATTGTGAGTTGGTTGATAATAATTTTCATGCTCGTTTTTCGGCAATCGCACGTCATTATGTGTATAGAATTCTTAATCGACCCTACCCGTCAGTAATCAATCATGATCGTGTTTGGTGGGTTAGTCTGCCTTTAGATGTTGCAGCTATGCAGAAAAGTAGCTTTTACCTTTTAGGTCAACATGATTTTACTTCATTTAGAGCTAGCTTGTGCCAATCAAAATCACCGATAAAAACTTTAACAAAGCTTAATATTGTAAAAGAAAATGAAGAGATAAAATTATATTTTTCTGCACCGTCGTTTTTACATCATATGGTACGTAATATAGTTGGGAGTTTGGTATTGGTCGGGAAAAACGTTTGGCAGCCTGAACAAATGAAAAAAGCGTTAGAAGCAAAAGATAGAAAAGCCGCTGGTCCTACTGCCCCTGCATGCGGTCTTTATTTTATGAATACTGATTATATACCCCCAATATTTTAAAAGCCGGTAAGTCAAGTAAGCGGTGAGTCTGTACAGCGTACAGAAGTACGTGAGTACGGATGAACCCCAAAATTTGGCTTGCCAAATCTTAGAATATCTGCGGTATATACTCTTGTACGTTCCGCTACTCAGCTTACGATCTCATTGTTCCTTTTGAAATTCAATGAGTATACCCTACTAAACTTTTTGCAAAATCATGTTTGTTAAATTTTTTTAGATCTTCTATTTTTTCACCCATACCGATAAAATATATTGGTAGATTAAATCTCTGTACTACTCCAATAACTACGCCGGCTTTAGCACTTCCGTCAAGTTTGGTGACAATAAGACCGGTGAGATTAGTTGCATCATTAAAATGCTCTACTTGATTATAGGTATTTTGTCCGGTAATAGCATCTATGACTAAAACACTATGAGTAGGTAGCGTCTCGTCAATTTTTTTTATGACTTTTACGATTTTAGTCAATTCGTCCATTAAGTTTTTTTTATTATGGAGTCTCCCGGCAGTATCAATAAAAAGTATATCGATATTTTGCTTTACCGATTCTTCCACGGCTCTATAAGCAACGCTTGCGGGATCAGCTGCCTCCTCACCGGTAATCAGCAGTGCATTGGCTCTTGTTACCCAACTATCTAACTGATTTATGGCAGCAGCTCTGAACGTATCACAAGCGGCAACTGCTACTTTTTTACCTTGAGCCGAATACATTGCAGCAAGCTTGCCTATAGTTGTGGTCTTGCCTGCCCCGTTAACTCCGCAAACAAGAATCACATTGAGCTTATTCTCATTCAGAGTAAAAGAAATTTCTGATTTTGATAATTGCTGTTCTATTAATTCGGCAAGAGCTTCTTTTACTTCGTTGCTATCTATTTCTTTATTAAATTTTAGTACTTTAAACTCATCAATAATTTTAGTTACTACTGAAACACCCATATCAGTTGAAATCAGTAACTCTTCAAGCTCCTCCAATGTTTCGGCATCTAATTTTTTCTTGTAAAATATTTTATCGATACCTTCCGATATTTTACTAGAAGTTTTAGACAAACCTTGTTTTAATTTATTAAATATTGAGAACATTTTTTGTTTATGTTTATAATCTTGTATATTTTTTATGTCACTCCCACGTAGCTTTTTTGCGTGGATCAGTTTTACCCACCAATCCTTGCTGTGCAGATCTTTTCGGTAATTTCTTTTAATTTTTTTATTTGCTCTATTAAATAAAGTAATTGCTCTTCACTAATTTTATAATTTTTATCATATCGAGCATCAACATAAGCTTTTTTTAGCAATTCAAAACATTCTTTTTGTTCAGGCGTTGCTATAGGAAAAACTTGTAATAACTCACTATTATAATTTCCTGCCATGCTGCCTAGCTTTTTTATATCATGTAATTTTGGCTTATAATTAGAAAAAACTAATAAAATAGTATTATAAAAACTTTCAGTGGCTTGATGTAATAAGAAAGCAGCAACTGCATAACGATTCTTTTTTAAATAGTAATCTACTCCATCTAAAAAATCTTTACCTTTATCAAACCAATAATTATAATCATCTTGAGCAATTTCTTTCATCTCGCTCCAAGGTAAATCTTTTGCTTCGCTTAAAGTATACTCACCGCTATCATATAAAACTATCCCCTCTTTTTTTATATCGGTATAAAAATAATGCCCCTTTTCTAATTGTCTATTTATCTCTTCTATTGACTCTAAAATTATTGATATAGGCGAATCATATGGGATAATTTGTTTGGGATTTATTACTCCAGCTTTTTCTAATCTTTTATAAATATTATCTTCTAGTCTTAAAGTAGCGTGTCCTTTATACTTACCTTTTTTTAGAATAATCAAAATATCGGTATCGCTATGATAACCGTTAGGTAGATCACGTACCCAGTCCCCCCTGGCAAAAGAGCCATACAAGATAATCATGGCGATTTTATCTTGTGCAAGCTCTAAGATCTGCTGCACTATAAAATTAAGCCTAACCCTAATATGTAAGGAACGTTCAGGTAATACGGTTTTCATTTAATATTTATATTTTAAATTCCTACACACTAATTAATTGTTGTACAATACGCAAGATACGTGTTAATTCATAAGAAGTGGTTTGTGCTAATCTTGGATGTATAATTCTTGTTATACTAATTGATCGGCAATGCTCTACTAAGGTATAACTTTTTACGTCTAAGCTATCGCGTACATCTAACTCAAAATGAAGGCTGCTAAATTTTGAATGTGATTGTCTACTAAGAGGACAAATAAAAACTACAGGAGGAATTGAGTCTAATATTATTTGTGAATTTAATATCACAACAGGACGTATTTTTCCAACTTCATTTATTTTAGCGGGATCAAGTCGTGCTAAATAAATACCTCCACGTGTCAACACTTCTTTTTACTCCACCATTCTTCATCTTCTTCTAATAATTCAGAGTTCAAGCCATTCATTATTTCTTCTGCTTCTTCTAAATATTCTGGAGATTTTTTCATTGCATTAAAGCTTTTTATAATATCTTCTTGCTCAAATTTAGATTGAAGATTATCTAATTCATGTATAATAGCTTGACGAATAAAGGCTGTTCTAGATAATCCTAGTTTTTTAGCAATATCGTTACTTGCTTTAGCTATGTCATCAGGTATAGTAATAGATAAGCTTGTCATATCAAATTCTATATATAATTTTATATTAAAGATAATATAAAATTATTATAAGTACAAGTTTTATTTGTTGGATTATATTTGATAGAATGAAAAAATAATATTGTTACTTTCTAGCATAAACATCTATTGAAGAAATAACCATTGCCATACCGATAAATTTACTGACATCAATATTTTCACCTAATATTATCTATGCTAGAATAACAGTGGATACAGGCATAAATGCCGTTGAAAGAGCAGTATACGACGCATCAATATTATCTATTCCTTTTTGTCATAACATAAAAAATAACCTTGTTGTTATCCCTATAATAGTTAAAATCATATAATCGTAAGTTGTAATCACATGCCAATTTTGTTTGGGTATAAAAAATATAATTGGATATAAGAGAGGAAGATTTATTAGATTAAGCAAAAAAACATTTAAGGTTTTATTGATTTTTACAGGAAATGCTTTGCTCAAAGCATAGTATCGGGCAATAGAGCAGCTAAAACTAATAAATTGCCGATAAGATTATTATTAGCATTACTTTCTATAGTATTATAATTAATTAAAATTAATCCTAAAATTGCTATAGCCAAAGAGATAATTATTTTCTTAGTCAGTTTTTGTTTAAAAAAGATTAAATTAATACAAATTACTATAGCTGGTAAAAGGCTGGTTATTAATCCTGTACTAGTAGCATCGGTAAAGTGTAAACCGCTTAGCATAATTAAATAATATACCAGCTCCTAGTCCGCTTATTATTAATATAAGCCAATCAAAAGCAGATAAATTTAAGTTGAATTTGTTAGGGCTTTTAGAATTTAATAATAAGAATAATATAAATATACTGGCTAAAGTAAATCTGATAGTGAGGATAATAAGCGGATCAATATGACCAATAAGATTTTTAGATAAAACAATATTGATACTAACACATGCTTGAGCTAGAAATAATATAATTAACGGTTTTACCGTTTTAGACATCACTTAACATTAAAATATTCATTTATTTTTATCATCAC
>Ga0153985_1000183_pt1 | contig 19252 bp, 18 predicted proteins | sample TSGA069MetaG_FD_104715 | JGI IMG/M metagenome (GOLD analysis project Ga0153985, IMG submission 104715) | Attine ant fungus gardens microbial communities from Georgia, USA - TSGA069 MetaG | ecosystem: Host-associated > Fungi > Mycelium > Unclassified | place: USA: Georgia, Alexander Wildlife...
CGGTCGTGCCACGTGGGCGAACGGTGTAGAAAGTTATATCGTGGATGGTAAAGAAGCAGCAATCCAATGGATGAATACGCAAGGAAGAAAAAATATCGATGAGCTCAATGCGGTGTTGAAAGAGACGGCTACACCCGTAGATATTCTTACAGCTTCATTATCATAAAAGTAGACCTACAAAGACTGTAAACAGAAATGTTTATGGTCTTTTTTTACAGGATGAAGCAGATAATGATAAACTGATATGTAAGGGGATACAGAAAATTTGGAAAGCGAGTTGAAGAAAATGATTTTAGTAACATCAGCGTCGGGGAACACTGGTCGGATCATGGTGAGCAAACTGGTAGAGGCAGGATTTGATGTTTTAGCGACCGATATCAATCCAAAAGTAAAGGATCTGCCTGGAATTAAAAAGGCGATGATCGGTGATCTGACCGATTTATCTTTTATTGAGACAGTAATGAAAGAGGCATCAATGGTCGTATATATTCCACCATTATTTTCAGCCCAAGAAGCGTTAATCGGTCAACGAATGGTGGATAAAGCGATCGAATATAAAATTCAGCATTTTGTGTTTATCTCAGTAATGCATCCAATTTTGACTAGTTTGTTGCAGCATACGGCTAAACGGGATGTGGAGGAATACTTGATTTATAAAGGCATGGAGACGCAGTGCTCTTATACGATTTTGCAGCCGATGCATTGTATGCACAACTTCAATCCGCAGACGGTAGCTGAAACGGGCGAGTATAAAATTTTCTATGATGTTGACAGTAAAGTCGGTTATGTTGCGACCGAAGATGTCGGTGAAGTCGTAGTCAAGGTATTGAATGATCCTACGAAACATAATAAAGCCACCTATGAATTAGTGGGTACAGAAGCTTACTCACCGAATGATTTAATTAAAATGTTCAATCAGATCACAGGGAGAAATGCATGTTCCGCTTATATTGATGTAGAAGAATTCTTAGACCAAATCAACGCGAACGATCTTTTCTTTAGAGAAGGCTTCAAGCATTTGGCGCATTCTTACACGATTTGGGGATTAGATGGCAATACCAATGTGCTGGCTTGGCTACTTGATCGTGAGCCGATAAGTTTTGAGGAGTATGTAATAGCAAAATTAGAGGGATGATAAAAAAAGGTTGTGACAAAAGCTGCTTCTGGAGCGCCGTTTATTCGAAAAAAGCTGAGACAATTTTGTCTCAGCTTTTTTAGTCGGAAGTAGTAATATCGTTGTTTCAAATAGGGAGCCACTTATTGCAATTTAGCATAGGCGTTAAATCCGATACCTTCATCTTTCCAGCCCACTTTAATCAAATGGTCGCGTTCGCTTTTTAGCATGTTGAAGTGGTTAGCACCAGCTCCAACAGCATTCGGATTATATAAACGGTAAACAGGTTCGCCTTCGGTACCAGCAACATAGAATCCAATGTTATCATCATGCCAGCCGACCTTGATCAGATTTTGTAGTTCGTCAAAATTGGTTGTGTAGTGATGATCTCCTGCATTCGGATTATAGACTCTATATAGATACGGTTTGTTTTCAGTTGTATACCCCGGTCCATAATAGCCAATACCTTCACTTTTCCAGCCATATTTGACAAGGAGATCACGTTCATAATTACTAGGTGTAAATAAATGTTCACCTGAGTTTGGATTATAGAGTCGATTGATTGCGATTCTTGGTGATTCAGCCGCTGATGCTTTTGAATTAAAACCAATAGTACCAAGTAAACAAAGTCCAACCAGCATAACCAACATGGCAAGCGATAGATGCTTTTTCTTCATTCTTAATCCCTCCAATGTATCTGTGAGTAAACGACAATTAAAAAAATACTAACTAAACGAATTTGATCAATTAGTGTCCGCGATTAATCTATTTATTTTAATTAATTATATCATAATGCATTTATCTATTTCTTTATTGTTATGAAAAATGTTTATTTTGTCAAAGCAGTAAATAATGTGCCTTGTTGTTCATCGTTTAAAAACGCTGAACAGCCTCAAATTTCAATATTTTTGGCAAAAATCTTAAAATCTTCACAAAAAGGGAATGGACTTTGATGAATAGCCTGTACTATCCTAAAAAGAACAAGAAAGATTATTTTATCCAATTTAGGAGTGAGAATAGATGCGTGTATTGGTGGTCGAGGACAATCGTGAATTGGCCTTATCGGTAAAAAGAGGACTGGAGCAAGAGAATATTTCGGTGGATCTGGCATACGACGGCGAGCTTGGAGAAGAGAAGGCTTTTGTCAATTCTTATGATGGGATTTTACTGGATTTGAATCTGCCGAAAAAAGATGGCTTAGATGTTTTGCAGAGTTTAAGAGATTCAGGCGTGGAAAGTTCAGTCATAATTATTACCGCACGTGATGAGATCGAAGAACGGGCCAAGGGATTAGATTTTGGTGCAGATGATTATCTGGTAAAACCCTTTGAGCTATTGGAATTGAAAGCTCGGCTACGCGCTGTTATCAGACGTTATCATGGTCGTGCGCTGCCGCAGATTTCGATCGGTGGTTTGACTGTTGATCCTGTTTGTCGTAAGGCCAGTTATCAGAAAAAAGAAGTTTTTCTAAAACCTAAAGAGTTTGATATATTGCTGTGTATCGCCCAGCGGCATCCGGCAGTCGTTTCTTCGGAAGAAATAGCCGAACATGTTTATGACGAGGATTTTGATCCATTCTCATCGGTCCTGCGGGTACATCTAGCACGGTTAAAAAAGAAATTAGCTGAATCTGCGGAGAAAGAGGTCTTGAAAACGATTCGAGCAAAGGGGTATCAATTATGCGACTAAATTTTAAAATGACAGTAACGATGTTGACGTTTTCATTACTGGTAACGGGTGTCATCTTGGTCAGTTTTTTCTTCCTGAGGAGCAATGTTGAAGGGGTCAGTATTGCGTCATCATTAGGCGAAGATGTCTATTTTATGGAAGCGAATACCCAGATTAAAACGGAAACTCAGACGGATGTTTCGAATGTTGGCGATAACCAAGTGTTTAATGTCTCGATGGTGGATAAGGCTTATCAAGACGAATTGTTCAAGTATCTGCCGACGATGGTACTCGTGATTTGTTCGGCAGTTTTGTTACTGACTTTTTTACTTTGGCTAGTCTTACGAAAAATATACAGCAATCAAATAGTTGCGATCACTCATGATCTGAATTTTATCGATCAGCTGCCGAAAAACACTGTGAAAGATGAAGTGCTTAGTGAGGCCTTTAATAAATTAAAGGACAAATTTGAGGGGCATTTGGAGGATTATCGCAGATTAAATAGCTACCTGACCCATGAGCAAAAAAACGCGATCGCTATTTTACGAACAAATCTTGAGATTGAAAGACAGCAGGCTAATCGAGGAAACCTAGCTCTTTTAGATCGCTTGACGGACAGTATCGATGACATCCTGACGTTGTCCAATAACATGGACGATCTGGGAGATGAAGTTGTGGATGTTTCTTTAGTCTGTGCCGAAGTTTGCGATGCCTATAAAAAGAATTACCCTGACCTGCGTTTTGGCTTCAATGATGAAGAAACGACCATGATCAAAGGACGCGACCGCTGGATTTATCGTGCTGTTTCCAACTTAGTCGATAATGCGATTAAATATGGGAATGGAAAATTAGTAATGGTAACCATTTCAAATAAAAAAGGTAGCGTGATCATTCAAGTGAAGGACCACGGGATTGGAATTCCTAAAGAAAAACAGCCGGCGATTTTTTCTCATCGCTATCGTGTGCACGGACTTAAGCAAGATGGATATGGGATCGGACTATCAGTAGTATCACATGTCTGTGATTTATGTCGCGGGTTTGTGTATTTAGAAAGTGAAGAAAAACGTGGTTCGACATTTTATTTGAGTTTTCCTAGTGTAGGTTAACATTCAGTTAACAGTGCATTTGCTACGATACGCTCATAGGAGGAGAGAAAAGCGATGATCATCATCCGACATGCTTGGCTAAATCTTAAACGCAATCGTTACAGTCATTTGAAGATCGGTGGTTTCGTTCTATTGATTCTACTAGTGATTTTTTCAATGCTGCAGGTTTATCGAATCGCGAATGCCTATTTTTTAGATTATCGCGAACAAGCGGCAACTGTAGTCAAAGGTGTGCAAGATTTAAATCAAACAGGACAAGCAGCCAAATTGCAACAAACCGATTATGAAAAACTAAAAAATTTATCTTATGTAAAACGTAGTCAATTAACCGGACAGGGCATTATTTCATCAACTTTAGTTCAGCCGAAAGAAGGAAAAAGTAGCGTAACAGCGTATTCGAGTCTTTCAACGGAGCATTTGAAAGAAAACTATTTGTCGCTAACGATGCTGGATAATGATTCTTTAAAAACACTTTTAACCGCGAAAAAAGAAAAACTACAGGGAAAATTACCGTTAAAAAAGAATACTTGTGTCATCAGTAGAGGATTGGCTGAAGCCAACAACTTAAAGGTGAACGAGACTATTTTATTAGGTGCAAAAGGACAAGAGCAAGCAGTTGAAATTGCTGGTATCGCTGAATTTTCAACAGTCGAATGGCTATCCTCTCCGAACACGATTTTGATCAACTGGGATACTGAAACAGTTTTACAACGAAACATCATGCAACCTTTTTTGAATGTGATGTTCCAATTGACCAGTAAAAAGGAAATAAAAAAATTTGTAAAAGACTTTAAAAAAATGGACTCTTTTAAAGAGTACTCGTTAATAAGTCAAAACTGGTCACAGGAATTGTTTCAGTCTAGTCAAGACACGCTTGATCTATTGCTTAATGGCCTAGTCGCCGCATTGATTCTAGGTATCGTTTTGATCGCGATTGTGTATCAGCATAGTCTCAAACAGCGGCAAGATTTTTATACGCTGCATTTGATGGGAATGGATCGGAAAACGTTAGCGCTAAGCAGTTCACTGGAGAGCTTGCTCCTTATTTTAGGCGTCGGTTTAAGTGGAATTCTCATTTCAACACAGTTAAGCAAGTGGATCATTGGCGAATGGCTGATCAAATTCCAAAAGAATTTAATGGAGCAGGAGCCTTTCGTAGATTGGCTTCTTCCGCATGTTGAACAGGTCGAGTCACGCGCTACTGCTTTATTGCTTGTTGGCATTTGTCTGACTATCTTACTGCTGCTGGTCAATCTTAGAATAGCACGAATCGTTCACGATCCATTGCAGGAGGTGTCAAAGCGATGACTGAATGGGTATTGACACAGGTCGATTATCATTACAAGCTATCGGAGATAAAGACATTGGACGCGATCCAGGGAAGTTTTCAACCTGGAAAAAGCTATCAGATTTATGGTGCTCCAGATAGCGGGAAAACAACACTTTTAGCATTATTCGCTGGATTAATTACTTGTTCTAACGGTTCTCTGACTTTCGCAGGACGGGATTTGACTTCGATCGACCGGAATAGTTATCGCGGACATGAGATTGCTTGTCTATTTCAAGAAAGCCGTTTATTAAAAGACTCGCCAATAGCTAATCTAGAGATGGAGATCTTATTGTCTGGTGAGAAAATCAAGCTAGACAAACTAAAAAAGGTACTTTTGTCAGTTGGCTTAGCAGAAAGACAATTGACCATTCCGCTAAATAAATTAACGGAAAAGGAGCGTCAACTTGTCGCTTTAGCAAAACTGTTGGCAAAACAAAGTGCCGGGCTTATTTTAGTTGATGAACCAGAGAGCGCCTTTAAAGAATGTGGGGTTTCTTTGGCGATGGGGAAGCTTAGAAAACACTGTCTACAACATAATAAATGTCTGATTTTTACGACTCAAACCACCCAATCGGTAAAATTTGCGGATGAATTATGGGGACTTAACGGAGGGAAACTTCTCTTTATCAAGGAACAGAGTCTCTAACTAGATCGCGCTTTCCAACCATCCAAGTTCTTTAATCGAAAGGATGTCACGATGAATTATTGGAAACGAGCGAAAAATAGCATTTTTAGAACCAAAGGAAAATCATTGATCCTATTTGCGGTTATTTTCGTTTTAGGAAATGTGATCGCCGGAGCAATAGCGATTCAGCAGTCAACAACGAATGTTGAGAAAAAAATGAAACAGCAATTAGGTGCAACGGTCTCCGCTGAACCTGATTTAAATAAATTATTGGAGCAAAATGAAAGCGGAGAAGGCCAATCGATGAAGCTGGAAGGCTTGAAAGAAGCAACTATCAAAAAAATGGGTGCCTCGCCTTATGTGAAGGACTATGACTATAGCTATTTAGCTTACTTGAACGTTAAAAAATTCAAAGTATATGAAATGAAACAGCAAGGAAATGTCGATGTCTCAACGCCGTATAAAACAATGACCTTAAAAGGCAGCAACAGCACTGAGCCGCTGGATTTCAAGAATAAAAAAGTCAAATTAGTTGATGGCCGCATGTTGACAAAAGAAGAGCTTGCGGGAAAAACACCAGTTGCCTTGATCTCCAAGAAGGTTGCGGATGAAAATGGTTGATCTGTGGGGGATCAAATGGTTTTAGATACGGTCACTTTACTGCCAAAAGAAGATGGCTCATTAGGTTCTCAAGAATCGACAGAACATGCAGTTAAGATCGTTGGTCTCTTTGAACCGATCAAACTGGAGAAAAAGAAAAGCGATGGTCAAAGCGGCCAAGAATCATTGAATCAGCAAATCACCGAAATGGATCAGTACAATACGGCGTTTGTTTCGAATGGTTTGGCGCGTGAAATCAATAAGATTGAAGCGGACAACGTACCAGAGGAATCAAGAGAAGACCTTGCCGAGGAGGTTTCTCCCAGCTTCACACTAAAATCACCGGATGATGTCGCAGCTTTTAAAGCAGAAATCAAGCCATTGCTTCCGGAAGGTTATAAGGCAGTGGCATCAACGGACGAGTTTGACAAAGTGGGAGCAAGCGTGAAGCGTTTATCAAAAATTTCCGGCTATGTTGTCTTGCTAGCCGTACTTGCTTCATTATTGATTATTTCTCTCGTTGTTGTGCTCTTTATGAAGGATCGCCGACATGAATGGGGCATCTATTTATCTCTAGGCGAACATCGGAAAAATGTCATGAAACAAGTCATTGCTGAATTATTGGTGATCAGTCTCGCAGCATTGTTGATCTCGTTAGTGTCAGGAAATATTTTAGGAAAAATGGTCTCTGAATCCCTGATCGCCGGAGATACGATGGATCAAGCGGCGCAAAATGTAGGGAATCAGATTGTTTCGATGGGAGGCAGTTCTGTTTTAGGTTCTTCTCTCTCGAATGAAGATGTGCTTAATAATTATGAAGTTCGCTTTTCTGCGACGTATATCGCGACGTATCTTATTGCGGGCATTGGAACAATTCTTTTAGCTGCCGTTTTACCGCTGACTTATGTGATGCGGTTAAATCCTAAGAAAATCATGATGTAAATCTTGGTTTCATTTTTAGCCTAATGGGCTGGAATAAATGCAATACGGCAGACTATACAGATCCTTTTAGTTTCAACGAAAGGATCTTACGAATTAGGAGGAGAAAACAATGACAATATTAGAGGCAAAAGAGCTGAGTTATTTCTATCAAGATGGCGGAAGGCAGCGTATGATTCTACAGGACACTTCAGTGACCTTTGAAAAAGGGCAATTTTATACGATCTTAGGAGAATCTGGTTCTGGAAAAACGACTTTTTTATCGTTGATCAGCGCTTTAGATGCACCTAGTTCAGGACAGGTTCTATATAACGGAGAAGACATCAAACAAATCGGGTATGAGCGTTTTCGACGAGATGATGTCAGCATCATCTTTCAAAATTACAATCTAGTTCCTTATTTGACAGGCTTGGAAAATGTTTTAGTCGCGATGTCGATCACTGATAATGAGATGCCGAAAGATACAACTGAAATCGCCTATAATCTCCTGGATTATATTGGGATTAATAAGGTAAAGGCTGATCGATTAGTCAATCAGCTGTCTGGTGGGGAACAGCAGCGAATCGCGATCGCACGGGCTTTGGCGACCAATGTTGATATCATTCTGGCTGATGAGCCGACGGGAAATCTGGATGCCGGGATGGAAGAAGAGATCGTAACAATTTTCAAAGAGTTGGCTACGATTCATAACAAATGCGTGATCGTAGTGACTCATTCGAGAGAAATTGCGGAGCAGTCGGATCAGACCTTCTATTTAAATCAGGGTGAGCTGTTGCCGTATGAGTGATTTCTTATCAAATTTCAACGGGGATAATTATGATCGCCATAAGCAAGAGAAATATCCGCGAAAAGAGCCTCGCAAGGAAAAAAGATTGGAAGTAAAAAAAGAAGGTTCCGCAAGAGAACAGAAAGAAGTAGCTGAATCATCAGTAAAACGCAGAAATAATGTGTCAAAAGATGCAGCGGTTGATCCATCATACAATAAGCAAAAAAAACGGAAACGTCGTTTGATCAGCTTGGGAATCGTCGCAGCCTGTTTGGTATTGGGTATCTTTTATTATCAGCGAACGCACGTCAAAGTCCCAAATTTTATCGGGAAAAATCTGACAGATGTCCAAGTATGGGCAACGGAGAATAAGTTGAAGCCAAAGATTAAACAGACTTATGATCTGACCAAAGAGGCCAATACGATCTTATCACAAGAACAAAAAACCGGCTCTCGAGTTAAAAAAGGCGGCGTACTGAATGTGACCAATAGTTTGGGTGCAGACCCTGAAGAAAAAATTCCGTTGCCGGATTTTATGACGATGAGTAAGCAACAGGCGGAAAGATGGATCAAGGAGAAAAAGGCAGACAATCTTTCCTTGATCGAGGAATACAGTGATACAGTCGAAAAGAGACAGCCGCTTCGGCTTGAAATTGCGAATGCCGAGGTGACATCGGAAAATTATAAACGAAAAGATGCCGCAAAGGTTTATTATTCGAAGGGGAAACAAACCTATCAAAAAGATATCAAGGTTCCAGATTTCCAACGAAAACCTCGTAGTGAGGTGGAATCATGGGCAAAAAATAATGAAATTGACGTGACTTTTGAAGAGAAGACTTCAAATGAAATTTCAGCAGATACTATCATGGAACAAAGTGTCGCAAAAGATGAAAAAATTGCAAAAAAAGATAAGATGACTATCACGGTGTCGTTAGGGAAAGGCTATGTAGTTCCAAATTTCGCAGATTATAACTTGGAAGATGCCAGTACGGCTATGGAAGGGGTTCAGGTGCAGGCTAAAGGAATTTATACAGATAACCTGCCTTATGGACAATTGGTTTCTCAGAGCGAGGAAGCAGGAAAAGTCTTAAGTACAAAGGATAACTTATCGGTCAAAGTCCTTTATTCCTTAGGTCGCCCCTACATGAAGGATCTGCGGGGAACGATGGTGGAAGGCGGACTGCAAAAATACTTCCACGACGAATTCCAATCTAAAGGCGCCAACATCAATTATGTCATTCGCCACGTGGACTCTGATCAACCAAAGGGGACCGTTGTCGGCATGAGCCATTTTAGTGACTATGTGCCGTTGAATCTAACAGTATCGATTGATATAAGTTTAGGTAATTTGGGCACAGCGCCAACCAGTTTTCCCAACAATAACAGCAACGAAGGCAGTGGAGATAGCGGGGGAGATCAGGAAACTCCTAGCGAATAACATTATGATTCATGAAAAAGAATAAACTTTATAAATTCATTCGGTAAATCATCGAATGAGTTTATTTTTGTTCGTTATATCGTAACTTTTTGTGTTACAATGGCATTTATAATAACGTAAAACGGATTAATAATATCATTTGTTCGCTTTTTGAGAATGGGAGGTTCTACTTATGGATGGAACAACAAAAGAACAAAATAGGATTCGGCGAGGGACATTGTTCATCTCAATCCTGCTGCTATTTAGCAGTTTAGGATGCTATTTTGTTTACCAGCATTTTTATCAACCGGAACTGCATGTAACTTTTGTCAGTAAGAAAGTTCTGCCAAATACTAAGCCTGCCGGAAAAAGCTCTCAAAAAGTGGAGAACGCTCAAAGCAACAAAAAAAGTGAACCAGCTGCAAAAGAATTAACACCTGATCCTCTCAGCCAGAGCAAAGCATTGAATACGAATCGCGTAAAGCAGACAACGCCAATGAATACTTCCTTTAGGATTTTCAAATTGAGTGATCGAATTGAAACTATTCCGATTATGAAGGAATAAATGGATTTACTTAAAGTCATTCAGCCCAAGCTTTTTTAGCCGCGACACACAATCCGGAATATCGGCTAAATCAATTTTGCTGAAACCAAGAAATAACGTGCTTGGTGGACAATTTGCTTTTTCCTGACAAAATTTCATGGTGGAGTGAATCTTGACATCATGATTTAACGCGCACGCAATCAACCGGCTTTGTTCGACTGGTTGAGTGAAGGTCAGTAAAAAATATTGTCCGCTGCCATTACTTGAAAGCTTGATTTTATCCTGTATATCCACCCATTCCCTAGAAAAACTTTCGATTCGTTTACGAAAAGTGTGATTTAGCCGGCGGATCTGCCGTTCGTAATGACCTGTTTCAATTAATCGGCCAATCACATATTGATTAAGCAGCGGGACATTGCTGTTGTATAGTTAAGATAACGTTGGAGTAATTGTGGAGGTAGAATCATATATCCCATTCGAATGGAGGGATATAACACCTTTGAGAAGGTTCCAAAAAGGCTTAATGCAAGACGAAAAAAGCTGAATTTGTTAAGGAACAGAAAAAGAATAGTGTTAGATAGCACCAATTCTTTAAGTAGAGGAATTAAACAATGGAGTTGTTTTCTAAGTAAATCAAAAATAAAGAAAGCGTTGACATTGGAATTTTCCTCCTTTACAATAATAGTGAGAAAACTTAAATCAAAGCAACGGTGGTAGTTGCTGCTTTGAGTATGTTACTGATCATGCAGGCAGAACTCAAATTACCTTGGGATAAATACGCTATCCTCAGGTAATTTGGGTTTTTTTGTTTGGAAGGAGGGAAAATATGATCATCAGTCAAATTTTGAACAATAATGTAGCCATTGTAAAAAAAGGGAGTAATAATCAAACTCGCGGAAACGAAATCATTGTATATTCAAAGGGTGTCGCATTTAAGCATAAGGTCGGCGACAACATCGGAGAAAAAGATATCCAAAAAACGTACGTACTAGATTCACATGATAAATTGGAACATTTCAGCTATTTGCTTTCTAACACAAAAGATGACTACCTTCAGATCGTGACCAAGACGATTGAATATGGGGAAGAAATCATTCAGAAGGATGTGTCCGATTATCTTTATTTAGCTTTGTTAGACCATATCGATTTTGCTATTAAACGTTTGAATAAAGAACAAATCGTAAAAAGTCCATTGGATTGGGAGGTCCGAAAATTTTATCCGGATCACTATAAAATTGGACTTTACGCTGTAGGATTGATTGAGGAAGCGACGGGACTATCCTGCCCAAATGAGGAAGCGGTCTCCATCGCTTTGCATTTCATCAATTTACAGGCCAAAAGCAGTGAAGACGATAATATGATGCGAATGATGGAAGCTGTACGGGATATTTTATCTATCATCAAATATCACTTCAAATTGGATTTTGAAGAGGAAAGTATCAACTATATTCGCCTTGTCACTCACCTGCAATATTTCATCGTTCGGATGTTTAAGAATGAGGCATTTACATCAAATGAGACTGAGCTCAATCGACAAATTCGTAAACTTTATCCGGATGCATATCGCTGTGTTAATAAAATACGCATCTATGTCAGAGACACGTTTGAAAAGGAATTATCGGATGATGAGGAAGCTTATTTAATGCTCCACATACGACGTGTCACAAAACGAGAAGAGGGGAACTAATATGAAATATCAAGAATTTTGCAATCAGCTGATCGAGTTGGTCGGCGGTAAAAATAATATTCAAAGTGTCACCAACTGTATGACACGTTTGCGCTTCAAATTGAATGATCGAAGCTTGGCCAGAACAGAAGAAATCAAAGAATTACCAGATGTGATTGATGTTGTTTCTAATGATGTGGCTTATCAAGTTATTATCGGAACACAGGTACAAGATATTCGCCCTGAGATGAACCAGATTTTAGGCTTAAAAGGTGAAGATAAAAAATCTGGAACCGGAGAAAAAGAGAAGTTTATCACGATGGCTTTACGGATTTTATCAGAGGCGATGGGTCCAATTTTGGTACCGATTATGTCGGCCGGGTTGCTAGCTGGGATTTTATCTCTGATCTCTTTGACGGGGCTGGTCTCTGCTGAAAGCTCGACCTATTTAATCTTAGATGCGATTCGTCAATCGGTTTTCTTCTTTCTGCCGGTTTTGATTGCGATCTCTTTTGCTCGACAGCTCGATGTGAATGAATATCTAGCTGTTACAGTCGCATTAACCTTGATGTCAGATACGATCAATGGCGCGAAAGGGCTGGATTTTCTCGGCTTGAATTTGCCTGAAACAACGTATTCTAACTCATTTTTCCCAATCATTTTAAGTATAATTTTCATGAAATTTTTGGGTGATGCCCTTGAAAAGATCATGCCAAAAGCCCTGCAATATTTTTTCAATCCAGTTTTGATATTAATTATTACTTTGTCAATTACTTTGATCCTTTTTGGACCGCTAGGAAATTATATTGGCAACGGCTTGAACTTTGTCTTTGATTTCATTGGAAATACTTTTGGCAGCTGGAGTGTTGTCATGCTGTACGCAGCGCTGCAGCCGTTCTTGATTACGATTGGAGCAGGGAATTTCATTATCCCAATCTTCATGAATTCCTATGCGACACTGGGTTATGATCCGGTATTTACCGCAGCTTGGATCATTTCTGATATAGCTGTATGTGGTGCTGTAATGGGTTATTTCTTCCGGTCAAAAGACAAAAAGCAAAAACAGTTATTCGGTACGACAGCTTTTAGCGCATTTATGGGTGTTACAGAACCGGCGGTATATGGCGTATTTGTTAAATATCGCCGCCCATATATAGCTGTAATGATCGGCGGTGGACTAGGTGGTTTATTCGCTGGTTTGATGAAAGTCGTTGGTTATGCGCCAGTAGGATTATTTGGAATTGCTTCATTTATTGGAAAAGACAATTACAGAAACTTCTACATGATGCTGATTGCAGTGATCATTGGGTTCGTAGGTGCAGCCATCGCTGCGTTTATATTAGGAATTCCGGATGACGACAAAGCAGCTGAAAAGCAAACGGCATCTGTTGAAACAGATGCGGAAGCGGTCACAAAATTATTGATCAAAGCACCGGTTAAAGGAAAGAACATGGCGTTGAGTAATGTAAATGACAAAGCGTTTTCTTCTTCCGCTTTAGGAAAAGGACTAGGGATAGAACCAGAGGAAGATACGATTCATGCACCGGTCAATGGTGAAGTAGTCAGCTTGTTTCCAACCAATCACGTAATTGGGATCAAAACCGAATACGGTGTGGAGATTTTAATCCATATTGGTATCAACACAGTCGAATTGGATGGAAAATATTTTGAGTCCTTTGTGAAACAAGGCGATCAAGTTACTGCAGGTGATGCGATTTTGAAAGCAGATATGGCAGGGATTCGTCGTGAAGGATATGATCCAGTAGTTATTACAGTCATCACGAATACGTCAGATTATTTGGACGTTTTACCGACCAGTGATCTAAGTCTGGATAGCAAAGAAAATTGTCTGACAGTTGTTGTATAAAACGGAGGTAGATGGAATGTCAAAATTATCGAAAGATTTTTTATGGGGCGGCAGTATTGCGGCCCATCAATTAGAGGGGGCTTGGCAAGAAGGAGGCAAAGGACCCGCAATCATGGATTTTGCGACTTCGGGAGCGGCGACGATACCGCGAGAATATACCAAAACGATCGAAGCAGGCAGACATTATCCGTCTCATGAAGGGATAGATTTCTATCATCGCTACAAAGAAGATATCAAGTTATTTGGTGAAATGGGCTTTAAAAGTTTGCGCATTTCCATCGATTGGTCGCGAATTTATCCGAATGGTGACGATGTAAAACCGAATCAAGCGGGGATCGCGTTTTATCAGAGTGTTGTCGACGAGCTATTGAAATACAATATCGAACCGATTATTACCTTGTATCATTTTGAGCTGCCGATGAATTTGGTAAAAAAATATGGTTCATGGAAAAACCGCGAGGTCATTGATTTCTATTTAAACTTTGTTGAAACAATGGTTAACGCTTTAAAAGGGAAGGTCAAATACTGGGTAACATTTAACGAGATGAATCATATTGATCCGCAAACCGAGGCTTCAGATATGTTCACCTATATTTTAGCCGGGTTAAAATATAGCGAACTCGAAGGCAATAAAAAGGAGACGTTAGCAGTCGTCGGCTACAACATGACTTTAGCTGGTGTCAAAGCGACAAGTTTGATCCATCAACTAGACTCAAAAAGCGAGGTCGGTTGTGTATTTGGAATTACTCCAACGTATCCAGTAAATTGTGATCCCGTTAATGTGCTGAATGCGTTTAAAGAAATGGATCGTGATTTTTACCAAATCGATGCGATGTGCAATGGCAAATTCCCCGAGTACAAGTTAAGAGAATATGCGGATATGGGTATTGATATTGGAATGAGGGAGGAAGATAATCAAGCCTTTGCGGAAGGTAAGCTTGATTTTATCGGTATGAATTACTATATGACTGACGTTGCTCGCTACGAAGGCGGCGGTGATGAAGAAGAGTCATTATTTGGCGGAGTACAAAATCCTTTCTTGGAGAAGAGCAAATGGGGTTGGGGAATTGATCCGATCGGACTGAGATATCTATTGAATTATACTTATCGGAGATATGGTTTGCCGATTATTATCTGTGAAAATGGTCTGGGAGCCGTTGATGAGGTAGGAACTGATGGAATCGTTCATGACGATTATCGGGTCGATTTTTTGCAAAAACATCTTAGCGAGCTGAAAAAAGCAGTCGTAGAGGATAAAGTGGATTGTTTTGGCTATTTGATGTGGGGTCCGATCGATCTAGTTAGTGCGACAACTGGCGAAATGAAAAAACGTTACGGTTTCATTTATGTCAATAAGCATGATGACGGCAGCGGCGATCTTTCCAGAAGTCCAAAAGATTCATTTTATTGGTACAAACATCTAATCGAAACCAATGGAGGGGAATTATAATCATGAAAAAAGTATTCGGGATGATGCTGGCAGGTTTGCTTGGGTTGACGTTGATTGCCGGAGCGCTCAAATGTACAGAAGCAGAAGCCGCAAAGAAAAATGCTGAAGTTACGATCTATTTGATTCGGCACGGTAAAACTTTTTTTAATACGACTGGGCAGGTCCAAGGGTTTGCGGATTCGCCGTTGACAGATAAAGGAATCAGTCAGGCAAAAAAACTTGGTACAGGGTTGAAAGAAATCACGTTTGATTTGGTTTATTATAGTGATTTAGGACGCCAACGGAACACAGCAAAACTGATTCTTTCTAAGAATGACAATAAAAAGCCTAAGTTACTTGAGCATGATGGCTTTAAGGAATGGAACTATGGCGGTTATGAAGGAAAAACCGATAAAGAAATGTGGACTCCGATTTTTGAAGCGAACGGCTTTAAGTTAGATGATGAATGGTCTGACTACGAAAAATTAGTTGAGAAGATCGGTGACGATGGAATTGCCAACGCAATCGCAGAAAATGACTCATTAGGAGCAGCCGAAAATTATGATGAGATCACTACCCGTGGAAAAGCTGCGATGGCAAAAGTCATCAAGGATGCTAAAAAGTCCAATGCTAAAAATGTGATGGTCGTTTCATCAGGCGGTATGATCCCTACTTTACTGGAAATGCTAGTTCCTGATGAATACAATGGCGAAATGCTGGATAATTGCAGTGTGACCACCCTTAAGTATAAAGACGGAAACTATACGTTGGATAAAATTGGCGATACACAGTATATTCAATAAAAAGTTTATAATTCAAAAGTTTTTTTGAAAAATACTTAATAAAAAGAAAGCGAACACTCCTATTACTTTCAATTTCGAAAGTTTACGAGTGTTCGCCCTTTTTTTCGAAGCATTGTTCGTTAAGAAAGCACCACTAGCGTAAATTAGAGAAAACACCGAATTTAGTCATCAATTCATCAAATCCGGGAACAGTCTCTTCACGGTTCCAATCTCTTTGTAATTCGCAAGCGAGTTGTGCGATAGAAGTTAAGTGCGCGCCTGCTTGTTCAACACGACGCAACGCTGTTTCATGAGCAATGGTTGACGTTCCGCCGACAGCATCAACAATTGGATACACCTCGTAGCCTTCCTTTAACGCATCCAGCGTAGGGAAGGTCAAACAAGCTTCGGTCCACAAAGCAAGAATCAAGATTTTTTTCCGGCCAGTCGCTTTGATTGCTTCGTTGTATTCTTTATCTTCCCAAGCATTAATCGAACTGCGGTCATACGATGGGGCATCTTCACCGACAGCTTTCTTCAAGACAGGGATAGTGTCAGTATTCCAGCCCTTTTCAACATTTACAGTAGAAAGGACGATTGGGATATTGTAAAGTTTCGCCAGCTCGATGACGATCTCCGTATTGCGAATCAATTCTGAGCGATTCATGGAATTGATCGAATTGATTTGAGTCGGTTGATAATCGATCACAGTCAATACAGTGTTATCTGGCGAAAGTAATTCATCTTCGGTTCTTTTAGCAAAACTAGTCATTCTAACCACTCCTAATTCCAATTATTGTACTTAATTTTTCTTGCAGAAAAATGTAAGACTGATGTTCATCACGAATATCAGTCTGCTAAACAGCCCGTACGATGCAATCGCTAAAATAAGACTAGTAGTACCATCGTAAAAAATGCCATAAGCAGAACTGACATCCTGATTAGTAGTGTCATTGTAACGCGGAATGGCTAAAAGCACGAAGATTTCGTTTTATAACGATTGTGTTAGCTTTTCTAAAAAGAGAGCACCAGGATTAGAAAAAATCTGTTTCTTTTTCCAAATAATATTGATTCTTGAAGTGAGTGCTGGTTTTAATGGAATAAAGACTAAGCTGTTTTCTTTGGCATTAATGATTTCATGAAACCGTTGATTTGAAAAACTTATTAGAAAATTCTACCATTAAACCAATGGTCAATCAGGTTCTTGCACACATAGGTGAAATGTCATTTGAAGGAATCGACTGTTTACAGCTTAATCTTTTGCCATTACCAAAAATAGAGAGTCAAAAACATATGAAGAACAATGCCGCAAGTAATTTTCAAATTTCAGAGGAATATATGAATAAGTTAAAATCCGTAACGAGTGATTTTGATTATGGCAAGAGTAATGATAGGCCAGTTTTTCGAAAAGTATTAGGATAGAACAAAACGCCTGTCTCAACAGTTGAGACAGGCGTTTTTCTAGCAAAAAGATGACGTTTATAAAATGCTGGTTTGCGTTGCAGGATCAATGATATCCTCTAATTGAAACTTTCGATCTTCATAATTTAGAATGAAAATGCCACAGTTGGGAAACGCACGTACTAGTTCATTTTTATCCCCTTGCCAGATTGTTTGAAGAAAACTGATGCAAGCACCATTGTGAGACACAGCCAACACGTTTTGATGATCATCCTGTGCCATGATATGATGCAATGCCGCAGTCACTCGTGTTTGAACCGAAGACATTGATTCTCCGCCGAATTGCAGGTAGAAGTCCTCAAAGTATTCTGGATTTTGCGGCTGTAAAAACTGCTGCTCGCCTTCAAAAGAGCCAAAACCCATTTCTTTCAACGCTTTTAAACGCTGATAATTTTTACTTTCAGTTACGATCTCCAAGGTGTCGCTTGCCCGCTCTTGCGTAGAGGAGTAGAGGTGATCAAATTGAATCATTCTTTCTTGAAAATAGTCACGCGTGTTTTTAGCTTGCTGGATACCTTTTTCAGTTAATGGAGAGTCGCAAGCTCCTTGTATTTTTTTCAGTTGATTAAAAAGTGTTTCTCCATGACGCATCAAAAATAGCTTTTTTTTCATTTTTTCCTCCAGTTCATTCGTTAATTTAATACTATCAAACAAAAGTTGGAAACGCATCCTTTTATCTAAACCAGGCAGAAATTTCAGTCAGACCAGTTTCGTGGAAGAATCAAACTCATACTTACGAATTCATAAATAGAGCATCAGCTTGTCGGTTAGAAAATGAAATCAGTTTCTAGTTTAAATACGCTTTGCCCAAAGGCTGGATTTATTTTTTTTATTTTAGTGCGCAAAATAAATATTTTTTTTCGTCTTATCGTGGGAAACATTGCTGCACTCAGCTTGTTCATTTGTGAATTGCTGTTTTTAGTCGACATAAAAAAATTATCGAGTTGCCAACACTTGTGAATCCAGATTAAAGTTTAGTAGTTAACAACGAAAAATGATGAAAGGGTCCTACGTGATTGACTAACCAATTATTCAATGTTCAGTAAAGCTATCAAATGATGGTGTTTGAAAGTTCTCGATAAACCTGCTGAAGGTGCCATTTTTTCACATAAGTGTACATCCAGAATTTATGGTTAAAAAAATTAGATTGGCCTTGGACCATTAGTATAAAGCATTTTGAATCAAAAGAGCGGGAGTGATGATCGCTAGTAATAAGGAGGAAAATAATGCGGAGATTAGTTGCGACATTTAAAAATAGTGCAGGAAAAAGTCATCGTTGGAGTATGAAAGAACCAGTTTCTAAAAAATCACCAAAAGAGATCAGAGCTGCTTTAGAAAAATTTACGGCAATGAATTTATTTGAAAAAAATCATACAAAGTTATTCCAAGAAGTCGTTAACGCAAAATTTATTGAAATAATCGAAATCCCGATTTTTGCTGAAAATGATGAAGCAGCTGCAATGAAGGAGACTGTTCAGGATCCCAACGGTTTTGCTATTCAACTTGTTGATGAGATGGAAGATGGCATCCAGCAAATAGACCTGACTTTGCCAGACGGACGAGACATTACGATGGTATCTGAGGATGAATTAGCGGCTATGTTTAACGAAAACCTTTTAAACGATACCATTCTAGGGAGTCTCTGCTATCAAAGGGCAGAGAAGGTTTCCAAAAATGAAGTACTTAAAAATGCAGAGATAAAAACGCAAAAGATCAAAAATAGTACGAACAACACTAAGAAACCAAAGAGGGTAAACCAACTGCTCTTGGATCGCTTCAAAAAGTATAAAACATAATAAATCGGTCAAGATCAAACGGATCTTTCCCTGAGTTGTTGAAAATACTGTTATACTAACAAAAAGAACATTTTAGTTAGGAGAGAGTCTTTATGGAGTTTTCGCTTCCAAATTTTCACTGTACATCTTACAAAGAAAAAGA